>JGI12363J15224_100003_pt1 | contig 51605 bp, 43 predicted proteins | sample ForSoiNitrogNN91_FD_15224 | JGI IMG/M metagenome (IMG submission 15224)
GAGGGCAAGCCGATTCCGGAGCAGAATCTCCGTGCCGGCATGCAAGCGTGGCTTGACGCACCCGTGCGAGACGCGGCCGTGGTCTATATCAATGAGCGACGAGCGGGCTCCGTCTGGTGTCCACCGTATGCGCTCGACGTCACCAGCTTTCTCCAACCAGGTAATAACAAAATCAAAATCATCGTTGCGAACACGGCGTTGAACTACATGGCCGGGCGCAGGCTGCCGGATTATCGACTTCTTAATCTCCGCTTCGGCGAGCGCTTCCAGCCACAGGACATGGACAAGGTGCAACCGATCCCCTCGGGCCTGCTCGGTCCGATCTGGTTGATGTCGCGATAGCGGAGGTAAGTCTTGATGCCACAAAGAAGCACAAAATGGCTGCTCATCGCTGGCGTTCTTTGTGCCTGCTGGTGGCAGAAAGTGTTGGCCCAACACTCAGAAGTGCCACGCGAATGGATCGACCATGACACAGGTCATCGCGTGGTGCGTTTGTCGGACGAACCCGGTAGCCAAAGTTTGTATTTTCATCAGAATCCTTACACGCCTGACGGTCAGGAGTTAATCATTACGACACCGACCGGGCCGTGTCGGCATCATCATCGTCGGCAAAAGACAGGTCAGGTTTATTACACGCGCAATCGTGGTGGGCGATTTTCAAGTTCAGCATTGATTTGCGCGAGTAACTCGAGCTGCTCGGGTTGCGTGAGGATCGTACTCGCCCAACGATAGATCTGATTCTCTTCAATCTCATTGTGAGTAGCCAGCCGTTTTTCAATCGCTCGAACAGCATAGAGGACAGCCTCCAATTTCGCCTCATCGGGTGAGGTCCTAGTAAGCTCTCGAAGAATGCCGATCGCTCGTGCTAGTTCGTGCATGAAGAAATCATGATCGGCACGCAAGTCTGCGACTATCGGTTGCGCTTCAGTCAAACGGTTTGTCACAGCCGGAAAGAGGTGCAGGTGTTCCGCGCGAATGTGAACAGCAAGCCGCGCCCATAAAAGATCAAGCCGCGAGTAGCTCGTCTCTACATCCTTGTTGCCTAACGCCGTCAACAGTTGGTCCAACACTTCATTCACGGCGTGGTGATCGTCCGACAATCGTAAGTTTACTTCAGCCATAACGAACGTTTTAAAATACGCCGAAAGCGTTGGTTAATTCCAGCCCAGGGTTCGAGTCTTCGAGAACCCTGGGTTAGCTATCATTAATGCGAATGAACCCTGAAAGGGTTCGCCAACCGCCTAACCCTTTCAGGGTTGAATTAAGTTTTTGTGTATAACCCCAGGGTTCTCGAAGACTCGAACCCTGGGTTAGCTATCATTAATGCGAATGAACCCTGAAAGGGTTCGCCAACCGCCTAACCCTTTCAGGGTTGAATCAAGTTTTTATGTATAACCCAGGGTTCTCGAAGACTCGAACCCTGGGCTGAAATTAGCGAACACCTTCGGTGTTTTTCAAATGGACCAGCACCAAATTCATCAGTTAGCTATCAATGCGAATGAACCCTGAAAGCATCCTGACGTGGGACTGCCCACGTAATCTCTAAAAGGAACCCGACGCTACAGTCGCTTTGTTGAAATCATTAGACTTACGCGTCTAGTTCCTTAAGAGGGTTCGCCAACCGCCTAACCCTTTCAGGGTTGAATCAGTTTTTATGTATACCCAGGGTTCTCGAAGACTCGAACCCGGGGCTGAAATTAGCGAACACCTTCGGTGTTTTTCAAATTGGACCAGCACCAAATTCATCAGCGTTGCGCGCATTATCGAAACGTCCAGACTCAGGGTGACGGGAATTTGATGGTGTGAAAGATCGTCTTCGCGGTTTCTATGACTCGCGGAGATCTGCTGCTCACCGTCATCCACAAGATCACTTTGCAATTAGGGAGGTCGCCTACGTGAAACTCGGCGTTGTACCAACGACGGTTTTTCCAATCCCTGCTCTGGTACACGAACAGAAATGTCTTTTTCCCGTCGAGCTGCGACTCTATTTCCTCAAAATCTTTTCCAAACGTACGGGCTCGGTTCTCATATGAGCGACAAAAGAACGCTTCATAATCGAAGCTCACTTGCACGCGGCCGTTCGTATACTCGCCGTGAAGGTTTTCCATGCCCCGTCCCGTGTATCGCATATTTGCCGGCATGTAGAAGCTGAATTTCCCCTCAACATCGATCTTGCGCCAACCCGCAGGCACTGAATCCTGTGCGAACGATGTGCTGGCCCAAAGAATAGAAACGAGAATGGCGAGCGTGATGTTAAGCATGTCCGTCATCTTTGCGGCCCAGACCGCAGAGAAATCATTTATGTGTAGTCAGTCCCAAGATCCAATCCGATATCGTCTTCAAAACCTCGGGCGACATCGTTTCGTCGATCTGTCCGTATTCCATAGGCAGACCAGTCTGAGCGGTTTGGAACAGGTGATTGAGTTTCGGAAATAACTTCAGCGTTACATCCTTGTCGCCGCCTGCCTTCAAACCAACTCCAATCAGCTCAAGATTTTCCTTCGCCGGTACTTGTAAGTCGAGCTCGCCATTCAACGCAAGCACCGGAACTCTCACGTTCTTCAATACAGGCTGTGGATCGAACATTACGAAGTAGCGATACCAGGCTGACTTGTATATCGGCATCGATGCTTTGACGGCTCCCGCTGCGGGTTCGAATAACTGCTTCTGAAGGTCGGGCAACGTTCGGTCGTAAGCCGCGATCTCTTCACCAATCCTTTGTTCAATGCGCTTTTCATCGGTCTCGGTCTTGACGATTGCGTTGATTCGCTTGGTCAATGCAAGGGTATGTCTAGTGGTATCGACATGGGCGCCCTGAGCCTTCAGGATCAATTCGGTTTGTGAGTAAACAATGTCTTCGCCGCGTTGACCAGGACCTGCAAGGAGCACGATAAACGACACATCGTTGCTGCGGGCTGCGACCATCGGCGCAATCATTCCGCCTTCGCTGTGCCCGATTAGTCCGATCTTCTTCGGATCGATCCCTTTCCTTTGTTTCAAAAAATTAACTCCGGCCAGCACGTCCTCAACGAAGTTCTCGCTCGTTGCCGAAAGCGACCCGAGGTCCGTACCTCCGATGCCGCGATCATCAACTCTCAGTACAGCGATGCCGTTCCTGGTCAGATAATCCGCCAACACGAGAAAAGGATGATGGCCTGCAATCGTCTCGTTACGATCCTGCGATCCGCTGCCGGTAATCAATAGGACCACCGGATATGGGCCACCGCCACGCGGCAAAGTTAGAGTGCCCGCAATCTTTATATTGTCTTTCGGATTTCGATAGCTGACTTCTTCCTCGTCGTATGGGTAAGGCTTCTTTGGCTCCTGTGGGCGATTAAACTTCGGTACTTCGGCGTTTCGTTTGAACACCAGCGGCATTGTGATCGTGCCCTGCTTGAAGGTGCCCGTGATCTCATCGCCTGCGGTGTTCAGCGTTCCCTCGTAGTTAAGGCCTAAGTTTGTTGCGGAGAAACTCAGCTTGTTGCCATTCAGCACGATCGAATCGATGGGCAGATCGTTAGCGCCCTGGTCCACGCTATCCAGCTTGGCGGTGTAGTTGTCTCCCGACTTCTTAATCTTCAAAGCTAGCCTTAACTTAGCGCCGCCAACGTCCAGGGTTGCGAGCCAGTTACCAGCAACGTCAGGCGTGGATACTTGCGCTGCAACCGCAAGTGCTGAAGTGATGATCAATATAAATGCGAAAAGTTTGACTCTCATCTGTTTTTCCTTCTGGTGCTATCGGCCGCCATTCAACTTTGAAAGAACTTCGATAAATTCCCGTAGGCGGTCAAGGTTAAGAATTATTAGTGTCGGTACGACGATCAGAACGATCGAGCCGAGCACGACGCCGGCTTTGGCCCACACGCGATGTTCGGTAAGTTGCGGTGCCGGTCTTGTGCGGAGCGCGAGCCAACCAAAGATGATCGCCAGAATGGGCTTCTCGAGACCCAGCAAGTTAACGAAGCTGAAGATACCGAGGATGAGCGAAGCAGTCGCAAAGGCGTACTTTTGGCCCAGTATCAGGGAGTCTTTGGTTTGATTTTCCAACATGATTTATCTCTCCATCACCAGCTCAGTGTTTATTCTGAACGGGTTCTCTTTAATGAAAACAAATAGCAGGATCACGATCACGAGCGGCACGAGTTTAAAAGCCATGCCGAGGTCGTGCGCGGGAAGCATTTCCAACAGTTTGTAAATGACTAGCAGCAGGCCAATCAGAGCAAAGGGTCGCCAGCCCAGAACTGGTTTGGCAATTCTGTTTTCGATCATGGGCCAGAGGTCGACGTGCTGTTCCGCAAGCGGCTGACTGGCGAGCATACGATCGAGAGCCAGCAACTGCTTCAGCTCGTTTTGACAGTTAGCGCAGACTGTCACGTGCGCGGCTAACAGTTCTTTTGAGAACGCCGGCTCTTCGCCATCGGCCACTGCCATTTGTGCCATCAGCACGTCTTCACAACTTAGTTCGTTCATGACCTTCAAACCTCTTGTTCTGGTATCAAGATGCCCGCGAGTTTGCCCTTCAACCGTTGGCGTGCGTAAAAGAGCCGGCTCATGACTGTCCCGCGCGGAATTTGCAGATGCGTGGCGAGCTCGTCATACGAGAGCCCGCTGAAATATTTCAACCAGACGATTTCGCGTTCCTCGCGTGTCAGCGATTGCAGGGCCTTTTCAAGTGCGAATCTCGTGTCGTCAGCAACTCCTCGTTGCGCGTCCAGGACCATGGTGTCGTCGATGTTCTCGGTGGGCCGGCGTCCGGCAGTCATTTTGTAACAACGATTCCGCAGCAGAACGTAGAACCACGAGTAAAACGTGCGAGACGTATCGAACGTGCTGATTGCCTTGAAAGCATCAATAAAAGCCTCTTGAACCGCGTCCTCAGCATCGTCACGATTGAAGAGGATCGCCATCGCATGCGCGACCGCTCGTTTTTGATAACGCTCAACCAGATGCCGAAAAACCTCCCGGTCACCCTGCTGACATCTCTTAATCGCTTCGGCATCATCCATCGTGACCACTCACCATAAGTATCCGCCCGGTCGGAGAATTATTCGAAAATTTTTTGTTGTGCGTAAATCTCAGCGTCCTTTGCGCCTCTGCGGTGAAAGAAATGAGAACGCATATAAACCGCAGAGGCGCAGAGGACGCTGAGGATACGCAGAGTTGAATCGGGATCTTAACGAATGCTCTCAGAATTCCTTCATAGTGTTTCATAAAGAATTCACGTCGGTTTCAAGACTTTCCGTGCAAGTCCCGGTATCTTCCGCATCCTCGAAACCCCGCGGATTACGCCGCGTCCCAAAATTTTTCTACTGACTGAGAAGGAGATTATGATGTTCCAAATTAAGTTCAAGAGCTCGCTGATTACTCTGCTTGGCCTCGTCACCTTTGCACTTTTCGCTTCTGTCCCGGCTTATAGCCAGGACAAGGTTCTGGTAACCAATACAACCTCCGAACCCGTGCCGACGGTGGCCCAGGGGACCACGAAAGTCGCCGGAACTGTTCTGATTGGCAATACCGCCGCCGCTCCTGCTTTGGTCCGAGATGTAAACGCTGCGTCGGCAACGCATCTCGGTCGCAAGGCGAGTGAGATGGTTAGTCTGAGCGGTCTTTTCAATGCCAACGGCGAGATCTTTTTTATGAGAACGCTGCCTGACGGCACCGCCACGACATTCACGATTCCGGCTGGCAAGGTTTTAATCATAACGGATGTCAACTGGCAGATTGAGTCTGGGAATCCTGGAACGGTGACCCGGTTGTTACTCAGAATCGAGAATCTTGCGAACCCGAGCCTGATCCGCAATGTTCACAACTCTGTGCTGACGCTCAACAGCGCGGGTGTAAATGGAGTGAATGAGCGTTTGGCCGCCGGCATCGTTGTGTCCTCTGCTGCGAGAATCACTGCCAACCTGAATACTCCGACGGGAGCTTTAGGAGGTCTATTTCTTATTGGTTATCTCGCGCCGGAGGAGTAGACGCTCGCCGATTTTTTGGACCGGGTCAGTAACACTCGCTTCGTGAGGTGATATTGACCCGGTTCAGATCTGTTCCAGGCTAGTATGGTTTATTCAATACAACAGTCGATACGTTGTCGTATCTTGCGCGCGTTCGAATTTTATCAGGAGGCAAACGATGAAAACGAAAACAGGAGTCAAAGCCGGCAACTCGAGTTACTTTGTGGAATGGATTCCGAATAATTAAATGGGCATTGAGCTCGCAACCACTAAAACAGTGGCCGTCGACGCTCGGCACTAAGCGAGGCCCTTAACGCTTCCTCGCCTTTTTCGATCAACAACTGATTACCCTGTCGCTCGGCAAGTTCGATTGCGGCCTTGTAGAGCTTGGTCGCGCCGCGCAAATTTCCGCGTGCCTCGCTCACACGACCCAATAGGATCAGTCCACCGGTTAGACGCAATCGCAATCCGAGGGACGAAGCAATTCCCAAACTCGACACGGCCAGTCGTCCAGCCATATCGTACTCACCCTGTTCCAGCGCGATCTGTCCCTGCACGATCTGCGCGTCGCACTCTAGTCTTGGAATCCCAACACGTCGCGCGAAATCGATTGCCGGTGTCAGTTCTTCCAGCGTGACCAATCTACCTTTGCTTCGTTTCAGTTTAGCTATAGATAAGTTGGCGTAGTGCACCATGTCTGGATGTCGCCCGGATTCAGCCGCGGCCAGGCTTTCATGCAAGTCACTCGTCGCCTCCTGAGATCTTTGCAACCGGCGCAAGAGATCGCCCCGATGCATCAGAAAGATGCTGGCGCCGCGATGGTTGCCGATGGGCCGTAGTTGATTTATTGCCGCCTCATAATGTTCTTCGGATTGCTGGTAGTTACCAGTGAGGTGATGAACCAGTCCGAGATGACCATGTGCCCGTGCTTCCAGCACCTTATCTTCCAACGCATGAGCAGTGCGCAGTGCACATTCCAGGTTATAGCGGCCACGCGCCAGGTTTCCACGTTCGAGCTGCACCAGGCCAAGATTGACTGCGGACGCACACCAGCGATGCCCGTGAAATCCTCTTTCTGCAACGGCGTTCACGTGTTGTCCGGCGCGAAAGAGTGCGTACGAATCAGCTATGAGTCCCATACTGAAAGAAACAAGACCAAGTTCGTTATAAAGCCATGCGAGTTCGTCGGCGTACAGCACTCCCTTCTCGTGTTCCACCTCATCACGTGGAGACTTTTCCTTAAGCCACAGTTCGGGCATGTTCTTCATAGTTCTTATGGCATTCAGCAATCTCGCCAAGCGCCTTTGATAAGCATCGTAGTGAGGTCGTGGCAGACGCAAAGTGGTTTCAGGCTCCAACACACTCAAACGGGGAATTGCAGTCGCGGTCCACCGGGAACGAATCAATCCAAACGCAGCTCGAATCAAGTGTCGATACTGGTGAAGCTTCATATTTCGACCCGCCTCAAGACTATTGAGCATTGCGTCGATACTCTGAATGCCGAGCTTGTGTCCCTCGCCAGGTCCTGACAACGTATCGGGCACCTCGCTACTCCAACCGGCGATTTCAAAATTATGAGCTTCTGCCGGTGCGCTGGGGAAGTAGCCCATTCGCGTTAAGACGTGGTTCCGTACGAGTGTATGGGCCGTAGAGCGGAACATTGGGTCATATTCATACTGTACTCGGATGAGCAGATTTGACCGTTGCAGATAATCAAGCGAGCGCTGTACTTCGTCGACGGACAGTGCCGCACCATAGCAAGCCTGTATCGCGGCGGGAGTAACTGGAGTGGTGCAGAGCGCGACTCGTTGGAGAATCCCTTCCAACGCCGACAGCCCCCGTGGTTTATACTTAAGTAACATTCTCCCGGCCATTGCGATCGCCATCGCTGGTCTACTGCCGAGGTCCACTGCGCTCAGGCGATCGAAAACGTGGTCAAGCCATTGCTGCTGATCTTCTATTGAGACCTTTCGTCTTTTCATGGCGATAAGGGCTGATCTGATGACCGCCAGAGCGTAGGCGTGGCCGCGCAAAGTGTGATGTAGTCTGGTAACCAGATCTTTATCACTCAGTGCAGCGAATTGCTTGTCGTGCAGAATCACATCTTCGTGGACGCCTTTGAGCCAGACCTTTGTAATACCCGACTCTTCCAGTGTCTCTGGCCACATCGAGCTAGTGAGAACAATGCGGCTCTTCTTTTGGCCGGCTTGTATATGTCTCTTAACAAGCTCGAAAAAATCTCGCACGTCGGGCGTCAACGGTTTTCCAACAGGAAGAGGGTACTCGAATTCCAAGGGGTCCTTGATCGCCAGCGCACGCTTAAGAGGGGAGGGAACGAGTAGTCGCTCAAGGCCACCCATTACAAAAAGGTTCTGACCGAAGTTGAGCGCAGTTTCGAACCGTGTGAGCGGCGATGTTACGCCATCATGTTTCAACGAGCCGTTGTCGAAGAAGTTAGTCGCAGCGTCAATCATGCAAAGAAAATCGTTGCTGAAGTGTGCCGTCGCGAAGAACCTCTTTTCGTATGGTCCTATTTTGTCATCGGCGGCGATAGTCTGCCCTAAAGTACCCTTGCCAGAACCTGGACGGCCCATAACTATGACAGCGCGGGCGTTATTCTTGAGCTCAGCAGCAACATCTCCTTCGTCTTTCTTTACCCGGAACAGTGATTTTGCGTTCGTAAGATGGCGAATCATAACGGTCTTCTTCTTCATATCGGTCATATGGAAATATGGTTTGCGCACTACTGGTTTCTTCTGCCAACCCTGCCACCACAGGCTCCATGACCATGCAAGTTTCTTAATCGCATTACAGAAGCTCTTTGTAAGTCCTTTTTTGCCTCCTTTAACCGGATAGTAGAGAGTCTTAACTCCGTAACGTGAATAGAGATAATGTCGAAACTCAGCGGCTTCAGTGAGCCAGTTTTTCGTCGTTGGATAAGGAAGTAATGCAAAAATAGGCCGCTCGTAACCCGGATGAGCTCCTTCTGATACGAACTGTCGTAGCGGGCGCAACAGGTCGGCTTCCTCCATTCCGGTTCCCAAAAACAAAATTGCATTTCCCACGAAGGCAACTTGCAATGCCTCCCGAAAGGCCTGGTGGTCCCGGTCTTCCTGAAGATAAACGCGCTGGTAGTCGCGTTCCGTTACAACCATCGATTTGGGATCGCGCGTGACGCCATGCAAGTGAAACACGCCCCATTCATAGCCCGGCGCGGCAACAGCAAACTGGCTAAGATCTTCAATATTGTCTGGTGAATAAATCAGCGACCGCGCCACCAATTTAACCGCATCGCGATCTTCAGACGCCTCAGGATAAGCAGTGTGATTTGCGCGAATCCGGCAGTTCAGGTTTTTTACCAGCGCTCTTTCGATCTGAAGATCATAGTTTGTCGTGAGAAAGCGTCGTATCTCTAGCTTCTCGATCAGTAAACCCAGAGGATCGAGATCATCCGTCTTGAGGTCGTTAAACGCATTGATAATACGGGCCGTCTCATCTCGAAACTTCTGGTGTGCAGCCGGTCCCTCCTTGGCAAATAGCTCGTCGCAGAGATCAAGCATCACTAGTGTTTGATCAGAACGAGCGAGGGTGGATTGATGAGTCTGCCTTCTCTTTTGCCGGTGGAAGGATGCTAGCGCTTTTCTATGCTGAGGTTGCTTCCGTAGAATCTCCCGGTCAACGTTTTCGAGCGTGAACTTGATTAGTGAGGCAGCGAAACTGTCCCAGTCTGTATGTTTGTAAGCCATCGAGATACCTGATCCTACGAAGGCGATAATGTTCCTGGTATTCAATGACCGGGCAATCATCTGTCTTGTGCGGCATTGGATATCGACTTCGTCGATTGCGCCATGGAAACCGATTTGGTGAATACCAACAAGGGGAATCTCTTTGGGGTCTATATCTAACATGACAAGGTGATCCTTATTGTGTGAGAGCGAGGATAGGCGCCTGGTTGGAAACTCTCAGCGAATTGAGGTTCGGGGGCACCTCCCGTGAGTTCGTCTGGACGTTTAATTCCGCTTACTGAGAAGAATAGATATGTGCGTAAATATGAGAAATGATGCGCGACGTTAATACATCGAGCGGCTTCGCGTCAATATTTTGGACCGCTTGGTCGTGTCCTAATCTGAGATTCAGAATTTATTTCTATGGCTAGGCGGCTTCGGCGACGGGGATGGCGAAGGATCTGGGAGCGCTACTATGCCTAGTCATGACTGTCTCCTTGGTTAGAAAGGTGATGGTCTAGGGTCGGCTTCGTGTTCCAGCACAAGTCGGCCCGCTGCTTTTTTGGAGGCGTGGCCGCACTATAGTACATTTCTTCTCGCTCGCATCATCTAAAAGTAAGTGCGTTAGTTTATGTTCGAGCCCATATCTTGTCGTGGCGCGTATGTTATGGCTATAATGGTCATAAAGTAATGGCTTTGTAGCTATTATTCGTATGGGAAGAGCGAGGTCAAGTCGATGAAAAGCGTTAACATAGCGGAATTGAAGAATCGTCTGAGCTTATATCTTAATGACGTGAAGGGCGGCGAAGAGATTCTAGTGCGTGACCGAAACCAGCCCGTTGCGCGAATCGTCCCACTCGCGCGCTCGTTGGACGACGACGAGGAGTTGATGGCACTCGCCGCGCAGGGAAAACTGCGCCTGGGCCACGGCGTTCTTGACGAGTCCTTCTGGGCGATGCCGGCGCCCCGTGTCGCTGCCGCCGCGTTGCGCCGCGCGGTCGAACAGGAGCGCGATGAAGACTAAGAGCAAGCGAAAGCCCGTGCCGTCAATCACTGCATTCTGGGACACAAGTGCTCTCGTGCCGCTGTGCTGCTTCCAGCCGCAAAGTGCGAAAGCGAGGCGGGTTGTCCGGACCTACAGTCGGCAGGTCGTCTGGTGGGGAACCGTCGTCGAGGCGGTTAGCTCATTGAATAGGCTGACTCGTGACGGGCCGTTAAGCGCTGATGAGAACAGGCAAGCCTTTGCACGCCTTGACTATTTACGTAGCCGCTGGAACGAGGTTCAACCGACCGAAGACGTGCGAGAGCGTGCTGAGCGCCTACTTCGTATTCACAAACTTCGAGCGGCCGACGCGCTCCAGCTTGCTGCTGCCTTGGTCTGGTGCGAGGACCGCCCGCGGGGTCGAGCGCTCATCGGTGACGACGGTAATCTTTCGGACGCAGCCCGTGCTGAAGGGTTCACAATTATACGGTTGTCTTAGTCTAAGAAGATGCTGGTACAAGTCTGTTTCTGCATTCATCCTCATCTAAAATCGCCTCCAACAAAAAGTGAGGTTGCCTTCAGACCGGCCAGAAAGGAATATTCGAATTCAGCCATTAAGAGTAATGAGGTTCGTCTTGCGCCATAGCGCGACGTGCTTGTGACGCGCCCCTTGTCAGCCGTGTCTATCCAAAATACCCAAACACGAGTTACCGACCTTCCGGCCAACGCATCACGTCGAGGTACTTTCTCGCCATGTATTCATCAGTGAAGGGAGTCGAGGAGGGAACTTTCTTGTTTGCGGCTGTCTTTTTATGCCCAAATACTAGCCTAAAAAACCGCGGGTGTGTCAGCTACATTTCTTGCGAAGATTTTGTTTGACATGGCCCAAGTCTAAGAGTAAAGTGCGCGGGCTCCCCTAACGGCGACCACCCAACAGTTGCCTAATCACAAATTCAAGCGGTTCACAAACGTTTTCGTCTCATTCCTCTCGCGGGACTTCCCCCTACCGTGAATGTTCAACAGTTGAGAACTGTTTTATATCTCTGTTTGATTGGTCCTTGTCGCACTGTCTGTCAAATAACTCGTTCTCATTCTCGATGGAGCTTCCATGATGAATTCTTCCTGTTATCCCAGACCCACTTTGCGTATGATTGTTGCTGCGGCGCTCTCATACCAGCTGCTTGTATCAACGTGCGCTCCTCTCAGCATGGCCGCGCGACCATTCTCAAAAACGAGATCGGTCCGCACCACACAACAACAAGCCACGGCACCGTACCGGGAACACGAACTACTTGTACGATTCCGCACCGGAACTTCAGAGTTGGTCAAAGACACTATCTCTGCCTCGCAGGGTGCGCGACGAAAGAAGCAATTCCGCGGTGAATCTGGTCTCGAAAGACTGGAGCTAAGTACCGGCCGCGACGTCAAAACAGCGGCGCTCGAGTTATTAATGAACTCGCAAATTGAGTTTGCCGAGCCAAACTTTCTGATTTCAAAGGAAGACTTACAGCCCAACGATCCTCAGCTAAATGCTCAATGGGCCTTGCGAAATACCGGACAGAATGGCGGGCAGTACGGCTCGGATATCAACGCTACCACTGCCTGGCAAACGACGACCGGATCATCAGCCACAGTCATTGCGGTGATCGATAGCGGCATCGACTTTACGCATCCTGATTTGACGAATAACCAGTGGACCAATCCGAATCCCGCAGATAGTGGCGATCTCCACGGTTGGGATTTCACTACAAATAGTGGCGAAATCAAGGATGAACAGGGACATGGTACTGCTGTGGCAGGCATTATTGCTGCTGAGGGTAACAACTCTTTGGGAATCACAGGCGTGATGTGGCGAGCGAGCCTGATGAGCCTTCGTGTTCTGGACAATACCGGAACCGGTGACGTTGGGGATGCTGTTGAGGCGATTGATTACGCAGTAGCGCATGGCGCCCATGTCATCAACCTGTCATGGGGGACCAACGGCGACTCGGTTGCACTTCGGGACGCGATTGAACGAGCCATCAAGCGCAATGTAGTCGTCGTGTGTTCGGCTGGTAATGGTGGCCAGGATTTGAATGTCACACCCTATTATCCTGCCTCTTTCGATATAAAGAATCTGATCTCGGTAGCTGCGACTGATAACTCAGATCAGCTTGCCTCATGGTCCAACTGGAGTGCGCGCAGCGTCACACTGGCAGCACCGGGAACTAACATACTCACAACACAAAAAGGCGCCGGTTATTGGAACGTGACTGGCACGTCTGCCGCAGCGCCGATGGTTACCGGCATTGCCGGTTTATTGAGGACGGCGCGTCCGTATGGTCCGGTAACGATTATTGCGAAGGCAATCGCCGACAGCGTGAGACAAACAGCTTCGCTCAAGGGAAAAGTTTCCAGCGGTGGCATTGCTGATGCCGGCGGTGCACTCGCCAGACTGCGTGGCTCAAACAATCAATCAATCCCATTCCAGACTCCCGGACGCGGCAGTGGCGGAAATGGCCCGGGCGGCAGCTTCTCGACCACACCACCACCGACGACAACCGGTGCACCGGGTGCAAACCTGCCCAACCTGAACGAAGCGCGCAGAACGCAACCACAACCATCAAGAGCTCAGGCGCCGATTCAATCGAATTTGCCCTGTGCTGACTGTGACCCGCTGGGTGGTGGAACTGGAGGACAGTACTACCCCGTCAATGATCCAAACTTTGGAACAGCGCGCGGACTGCCCATTAACGACACCGGCGAATCCGGTGTCGATCTTGGCTCGCGCAACTTCAACTGGAGTTTGCCAATACTAAGTCTACCGGGCCGTGCTGGGTTGGATGTGAATCTCGCGCTTTCTTATAACTCACTTGTATGGACCAAAGATGCCTCGTTCATGAAGTTTAATGCAGATCTCGGCTCGCCTGCCCCAGGCTTTCGGCTCGGTCTGCCCACTTTGCAACAACGATTCTATAACCCGATAACAGGCATCTGGGCTTACATGATGGTGACCCCTTCAGGCGGCAGAGTTGAGTTGCGACAGATCGGCACTTCAGACAATTACGAGTCACAGGACAGTAGTTACACGCGGTTGGATGCCAGCGACGCCAATGTGCTGCTAGTGCGAACTACCGATGGCACACAACTCAAGTTCGTGCACGTGACCATTAACGACGAATACCGCTGTACGGAGATCAAGGATCGGAACGGTAACTACATCTCGGCCACCTACGATTCAACCACTGGTCACCTGCTGACAATCACCGACACCCTCGGACGCGTCGTCACTTTTGTGTATGACAGCAGCAACAACCTGCTAGCAATTCGGCAAACCTGGGCGGGAGCGACGCACGATTGGGCAACCTTCAGCTACGGCCAGGTTTGGGTAGCACCGGCTTTCGGTGGGGGACTGCAAGTGAATGGTCCAAATGGTAATTACACCACCATGCTCACTCAGGTAAGTCTGCACGATGGGACTTACTTCACCTTCGAATACAACGCCGCCTTCGCGCAGGTGAAACGCATTAATAACTACGCCGCAGACACACATCTGCGGTCTTACACCTCATATAACGTGAGTTCGAGTTCCGGGCAAACTGAATGTCCGCGCTTCACGGAGCGGCGAGACTGGGCGGAGAACTGGAACAATGGCAATGAAGCCGTAACTTCCTACAGTGTCGCCAGTGACGGATCATGGGGGCAGGTGACGATGCCTGATACCACCACAGTCTACAAAGAATTCTTTGCGAATTTCGGGTGGCAGAGCGGATTAACTATACGAACGGAAAATTGGTCGGGTCTAGTATTGAAGAAGTGGACCACCACCGCCTGGACGCAGGATGACACTAATCTCGCTTACCAGAAGAATCCACGACCGTACGACACCAGCATCTACGATGAAGCAGGCAATCAGCGACGCGTCGAGACGATTTATACGTCTTTCAACTTGCCCGATCCGGTAGCGCTGCCAACGGAGGTGAAAGAGTATGCCGCGGACGGAACTACCCTCGCGCGCCGCACAACCACGATGTACTACAACCAGAGCGGCTACGATTATGCCCCCTATATTGCTCGCCGTGTGTTAGGACTTGTTCGCGAAGTGATTGTCTATGACGGCAACAATCAACCACAGTCAAGAGTTTGGTATGACTACGATTGGGGCAACGATGCGTGGGTCGCGACGCCGCAAGCGGCCACCCATCACGACGCCAGCGACACGGCAGCCAGTGGACGCGGTAATCTGTGCTGGATTGGTCGCTGGGATGTCTCTGACTTTGATAACTGGCAAAAGCTCACGCGTACTACTTTCAAATACAACCGCACCGGTTCGGTGATTAGAGTCGAGGACCACTACGGCATTGCCAACACCATCAGCTATGCGGATTCGTTTTCTGACGGCGTAAGCCGCACCACGTTTGCTTTTCCCACCACCGTCACGGATGCGGATGGGCTCAGTTCTACCACTGAATACAATTTCGATTTCGGCGCGGTAACGAAAACGATTGCGCCCAGTAAAGGAACGGGGCTGACGGGAGATCCAGTGCAGTACCTCGAGCACCGCCTGACTTACGACTCGGACGCCCGGATCGATCGCGTGACGAATCAGGGTAATGGCGCCTACACACGTTACGTATACCTGCCCTCTGGATCCGTGCAGAACTACACGCAGGATCAGCCCGGAATCGAGCGATACAGTATTGCGGTCTTTGACGGCGCTGGACGGGTCCGTGCTTCAGCCATGAGCCATGCAAACAGCAGCGGCGGTTACAGTGCACAGTACCTAACGTACGACATCATGGGTCGTCTTTCCCAACAGTCAAACCCGACTGAGATAACCGGTGCTTGGGCTCCGACGGGCGATGATTCAGCCTTTGTGTATACATTGCAGACCTATGATTGGAAGGGCCGGCCACTCTTAACAACGAATCCCGACGGCACTACGCGCGAGAACACTTACGGTGGCTGTGGCTGTGCTGGGGGTGAAATCGTCACGGTCAGGGATGAGCGCGGCCGCCGCCGCAAACTGACGATGGATGTGTTTGGACGTCTGAAACAGGTGGACGAGCTGAACTGGGATCAGAGTGTCTACTCGACAACAACTTACACCTACAACGCGCGCGATCAGATTACGCAGAGCTCGCAAGCAGGGCAGGTGCGTAGTTTTGAATACGACGGTTTCGGCAGACTGTGGAAGCGGACCACGCCTGAGCAGGGCCTGACCACGTTCACTTACAATGCCGATGACACTCTTTATCAGCTCAAGGATGCGCGCAATGCGATCCAAACTTTCAGCTACAACAACCGGAAGTTGCTGACAGGGATCAGTTACGACGTGACGAATGCGACGGGAAACACTGCAGCCACACCAAGTGTCAGCTTCACTTACGATGCAGCTCGACATCGCACGAAGATGACGGACGGCTTGGGAACGATGGATTATGGTTATAACTCGCTGGGCGACATGACTTCGGAAACGAGGGCCTTCAATGCGGTTATTGGTTCGTTTACGCTCTCGTATACCTATGACCTGGGCGGACAACTTCTGAGCCTGACTAATTCCACCAATGGCTCCACCGTTTCTTATAGCTACGATGATTCGACACGCGTGAAAGGCATCACTGGCAGCGGGTACCCAAACGTGTCGACTTACGCCAGCAACATTCGTTATCGGGCATGGAGTGGGTTAAAGTCGACGAGCTACGGTGATAATCGCAACCTGTCAGTGAGCTACGACAACCGGCTGCGGCCAACGCAATGGAACATTCCGGCGGTAATGCAGTGGAATTACAGGTACGATTACTTCAACGAGAACACGGGTCGTGTCACGTACGCGCAGAACCTCATGGATTCAACCCTCGATCGTTCATATGACTACGATCATGTCGGGCGCTTGATTGAAGCACGCACAGGTTCAGAAGCACGTGGTCACCTCAGCGGACAGGGTGGCGCGCAGGATGGTCCATACGCGCAATCGTATCGCTACGATCAGATAGGTAACATGTGGTACCGGGTCGGCTGGGGTGGCTGGTTCAATCCGTGGCTGGAACAGTGGCCCAGTTATGTAAACAATCGGTTATCAACTGTTCCTGGAACCAGCTTGAGCATAAGCTACGATGCTGCCGGCAATGTCACCCACGATGGCTATCAAAGCTACAGCTATGACGCCACCGGTCAACAAGTCGCGGCTGGCTCCAACTTCGCGCAAGGCTATGATGGTGATCGGCTGCGCATAAAGAAGGTTGAGGGGACAACGACGACGTATTACTTGCGCTCAAGCGTGTTGGGCGGTCAGGTAATAGCCGAGTTTGGTAGCAGCATTCAGCGTGGTTATGTGTACTTGGGTGGTCAGATGCTCGCCATTCAAACAAACGCTCAGGTGAGTTGGGTTCATCAGGATCCAGTGACTAAGAGTCAGCGCGTAACTGACGCCTCGGGTACAATCACGAGCACCATAGACTTGGATCCATGGGGCGGTGAAACTTTACGCAGCAGCAACCAGGCCTTCCAGCCTCATCGCTACACGACGTACGAAAGGGATGCCAACGGTGGCGATGAAGCAATGATGCGGCGCTACGCCGGCAAATGGCACCGCTTCGTGCAACCTGATCCCACTGATGGCAGTTATGACTTGACTAATCCGCAATCGTTCAATCGATATGCGTACGTGCAGAATGATCCGACTAATCTTGTCGACCCGGCCGGGCTGGAGCCTTGCATCTGGGATCCAGCCAATGGTCAGTACTGCGTCTACGGTGGCGGCGATCCCATTGGTAGCTCTGAGGGTAGGCGCGCCCACTATCTCGGCCTCCTCGAAATGTCCGACCCCGGCGGCTTAGCTTCTCCCGGGCTACGCCCCGGTGGCGGTGTTAGTGACCCTCATGAACAGGAGCCTTCGAAGCCAAGCTATGAGAAAGAGACCGATGTATGTAACCGGATGGCGAAAGATGCTCAGGGTATTGCAGATGCTGCCATAAATGGAAATCCGATGAAGGATCGCCCTGACCTATCACTTGGTGTTTTCAATAGCGAATTCGGAATGTTTACTTTTGGCAGTTATTTTACGCCAAATGTTTTGGGGGCTCTTGGAACTCAAGCCTCTGGTCGACAGAATGTATTGGGCACGCGTTCTTATCAAGGTTCGGGAGGATTCCCCGCTCAATTCAGGGATAGCATCAATTTTTATGCGGATCAGATCCACCACTTTGGAGCATACTTTAGTGCCGGTATCGCAGGGCACAAGTTTGCGGCAGATATGCACCGCGCCGACGATCGAGATCAGGGAAATATGGGTGATGTTCGCTTAGCCGACCAATCTCGACGGTTAGGCGACTATCTCCGCCGGAACCCTGGTCAGTTGGGCAACATTGGACAACTTATCCAGGATACAATTTGCAACGGAGGTTCAGTGCCAAAATGAGAATGAATATCGTATCCGATCTAAATGAAGAGTTGGCAAATGACTTGCTCTGTGGCCTGGCCGCGGGCCTGTGCGCGGGTTTAATATTTGCGTTGATCAACCAGTTATCATTCGACCCCGCGAAAATCAGTCGCTTTTATCAAGCTCGCTCAATAGTCTTTGGATTAATAACCTATTTTCTTTCTGCAATTCTGGTTAACCAGTTTTCGAGCAGGCGATTTAGAAACATATTGCCAAATTGGCTGGTTATCTCGATCATCGGGGGCCTGACGTTTACAATGATGAAGCTTGGGCCGGGAATTATTGGAGGTTGGCTCGACCCGTTGAATATCGATGAGTCTCTTATCGGTTACCTGACAAACGAACTACGGTCGGCCCAAAGTCTTATACTTCTTCTCATTGCAGTAACCACTCCAATTACCTTTGTAGTCTCTTATCGAAGAAAAATCATCGCGATCTTTATTCGATCGTGGCATGCTCTAACCCCTCGGCCCGTTAAAAAGATGATTTAGGAGTTCTCCCGTGGTCGAGACGTGGGAGGCTATCTTTATCGACCTGGAAGCAATCAGAAAAATTTGCGGTGCGAAGCTACAAGCAGCGATAAGAGCCCAGAATCCTGTCCCCCTCCCGCGCCAACTCCAACGCTCTATGTAAAGCCCTGTGATCAAACGGAGTCCAGAGAATCAGAGGAACTGATGCTATTCTGCTTCTTTTAACTCCGGAGTTTGGATCTTGGTAGCGCGACTGACAACTCAGATCAGATCGCCACAGGGTCCAATTGAGGGCGCAGGTGTAGGCGATCAACTATGGCAGTAGTTCGGTGGAAAGATGTCTCGGGGCAAATTGACCACCAACAATTTACGCGGCGTACTTTGCCAGCAAAACATGAAGAATTCATCATCGACTACCACCTCATTCTCGAACCGTTTTGCCCCCAGCTTATTTTGGACTTTTGTCGTATTGGGAGTTTTGGCGTTGATCGGGGTGGGACGCTTTTGGTTTAAGCAGCGATCGCAAGAGTTCCTCACAACTACGTCGCCCGATCACACTTACACCGTCCGCCTTAAAGGGAGCAAAGGAAGAGCGCTGATCATGCCCAATGAGGTCAGAGCGGATGTATCTAAGGCAGGACAATTATTTGTGTCAGACATCTGGTTACATCGAGCGGAAGACTCCTTTGACCTGTCGTTCGAAGCGGGGTTCCCCGAGGTCAGATGGTTAACCGATAACATTGTAGAATTTGATCGACCTGAGTATTTCGATCAGGGAGCGGATTCGTTAACGGTTGAAAACAAAGCGGGTAAGCTAATCAAGTACCTTCGCGTTCAATCGGAAAATAAATTCCTTATATTTGAACTCGGGTCAGGCGAATCAATTTCTCTCAAGATTCCTGCCGCACGCGGTGATTCTCAGTCGATTGCGGTTGCGGGAGCTTTTGACGATGGGCTAGAGATTCCATTTAAGTCAGGAAGTTTCGACAAGCGACAACACTCAAACTACCACATTGGCGTGGCACTGTCTGATACGACTATCGACGCCCAATGAAACTGCGGACAAGATTTATTTTCGCGTAAGCTGGCCCATCCCGATTGGCGCGTGTTCTAGATGTAATGTATTCGACCGACTAATCGGCTACCTGCCCGGTCCGACGTCAATTAGATTCCCAAAATTTAGTTCAGTTACTACTCACTAACACAAAACCGGCCCAATAAAACGGATGTCGATAGCGACGGTCGCGTAGGAGACGTAGCGATGCTTCTCTTATGGCTTGTGACTTATTACGACCATTCAGATCGCTGTGCCTTGCCATCGCGTGATAAAAATTTGCCATCAATCGTGCTGTACTTCCAGAATTCACTTGCCACTGGCTAACCACCACGGACCGGGTCCCCGCCCCAAGAAAAGCCCAGGACATGGCAATCACACCTTCACCTGGACTAATCCTGTTCCCGGGCTTTGACCGTGTTTATCTGTTACAAGATCCGCTCTCGACATCCGCATATCGAGGCCGGTTCGACACATCCATCGATCCATTGGCGATAACCCGCGGTGAAGTCATTCCGGAAACGCCCATCCCGATCCGCTGGGAGATGGGTGGGAAGTCTCCGTCGGACGTTATATGGACCACGTCTGCACACCCGCTGATTGTCCATCGACGTGTGCTGGATCTTTTTGAAGACAAGAATCTGAACGGCTGGCGAACTTATCCGGTTGAGGTTTTTGATAATCTCGGTGTGGTTTCTGACGATTATGCGGGGGTGCAGATTTTGGGCCGCTGTGGAGTTGTCGATCTCTCGCGATCGGCTGTTACTCTAAAACATTATCCGGCCGGTTGGTTTCCGCACCTAGTCGGACACTTTTTCGACGAGAATAGTTGGGACGGGTCTGCTCTGTTCATGCATGTACCTACCGCAATGGAAGGGTGAGTGCGCACATATTGATGGCGGAGCCAGTGCGAGACATTTTAAGTAAGGCTCAGAGCAGGAATGTTGGCTATCAGCGGTTAACGGATATCAGTGTGAGCGTTTCGACTTACCGAATAAGCCAGGCCGATTTACCTCATAACCTTCAAGGACGGATCAATGCGGCCTATGAGCAACAAGGGATTCCTCAGCCTTGACCAAAGAAACAGGCAATGCTGACACATCACCGAAAAACTGGACCAGCGAAGGTTAGTGTTTCCGGCTTTGACACCTTGAGGGAGGATGGCACGTCTTGCTCTTGCCTCTCTTGTGGGTTTCGAACGATCCGAAATGAGGGAAAGATGAGGGACTCATCTCGTGATACCAGGTAGGACGTTAGTTTGCTTTGACGGCTGAAACGTCGATAAATACTGCGTAGTATCATCTGGTAGAACCAGGTAAGACGATGAACTGAGGATTTTAAGTCCGCTAACGTTACTGCTGCTTTTTCGTTTCAGGTATCAAACTGAATGAGTCGATAAATCTCATCGCAAGCTGTTCGTATGCAGTCCCCACCGTCGGCTCAGCTTCAACTTTCGGAACGATCGCTGTAAGTACGTAGAGTCGGTTGTTAACTACGATCGTCTTGTTGCGATAAATCAGGTTGTTGGGTAGCTCCAATACCAGCATTCGGCCCGAATAACGATCGTAAGTAATGTCAGTTTCGCTGAGGACCTTAGGTTTCTTGCCCCGCTGCTCTAAGTATTCGAGTTCGACGTCGCGCATGTTGTTCATGAAGACTTTTAACGCGGCTGGATCTTTTACGATTTCGGGAAAGTCCAGGTACCTGGCGCTGTATGAGCCCGCTGATTGATAGCCGGCGAGTCGAAATTTGAATTCTTTCAGTGGGAAAGGGGCCTGATATGGAGTTCCCGGAAACTTGATCTTGTATTTGCCCTCTGCGGATGAAAATTCTTTCCAGGTTCCGGCGAGATCGGCTTCCAGCGGAGTCATCAGTTTGAAGGACTCGAAGAAGCTGGTGGCCACTTTCTCATACTCAGCTTGAGCCTCGGGACGCTTCGGAGTTCCTACACTAAGCACATAAACTCGATTGCCCACCACCACAAATTTGTATCGGATAATCGCGTCGCCTTTTAGTTCCACGCGCAGGAACCTGCCAGGATGACCCTCCACTGAAACATCAGTCTCAGATAGGATGCGAGGCTCCTCCTTAGCAACACGCGCGAGACCACCATCACGTGCATTGTCCATGATTCCTTTTACAAGTTCTGGTTGCTCGACGTTCATCGGATAGTCAGTGTAGTTCACAACATGCGTAACCTCAGTGGCGAGCATCACAAAGTGCGAAGTGATTTGTCCGACCTTCGTTTCATAGGCGCCCTCAAACTCCTGAGGCACACCCGGAAAGCGAATCTTGAACCTTCCGCCTGTGGAGATGTACTCCATTCCGTCTGGTCCATCCACTATTACTGTTTGCGCTCCGGTAGGAAGACCCGGTTTTTTCTCTTGCGCAATAACGGGAACTATGGCGGCCAAACAGGTGAGAACGATGAGTATGTAGTTCTGAAGTTTCATTACGATCTTCCTTGAGTCAGAATATCGTCGCTTACGTTAACCTCTTTCCCGAATGACAACAACTGTCGTTTAATAAGCTAAGCATCAAAGTTTTCTCGCGTAGACTCCAACTGTGATTTTGATCCGCAATTTATAAAGGAGTGCTGATGAACTATTCACGTCTCGCGCTGGCGGCGCTTGGGGGCACGGTCGCGTCTTTTGCTTTTGGGTTCTTATTGATTTGGCTGGCGCCCGCTCTGATGGAAGAAGGTCTCAAGTATCCGGCCGTGTTCCGACCTAAAGAAGAAATGATGTCTGTTATGCCATTTGGATTCTTCGCGAGTTTCATCTCAATCCTCGTCGTCGCCATAATCTTCGCGATGACACGTCAGTCAGGCACTGCGGAAGGTGCGCGCCTCGGCGTACTCATTGGCATCTTCGCCGTTTGCAATGTGCTGCACAACTACGTGAACTTGAATATTGGGCCAAAACTCGCTGTCGGACAGGCTGCAGCTTACTTCTTCCAGTGGACCATCACCGGCATAGTCATCGGTCTTATTTACAAACCACTCACTACCGGTTAGCCGCTACTTCCGCTTCGGCCAGCAGCTTGTCCAATGCCTTGCGATCGAAGAGCCGGCCGTTTGACACGACGGCATTGATCCTTTGCGTGTTGCGAATGTCCAGTAGGGGATTCGCGTCAAGCAAAACCAGGTCGGCGATCTTTCCTTGCTCGATTGTTCCCAGCGTTTGGTCCAGGCCAAAGAACTTCGCGGGATTGAGTGTCGCTGAGCGCAGGGCTTCAACCGGGGTCAGTCCCGCGATGACGAGGAGCGCCAGTTCTTCATGCAAACTGAAACCCGGGAAACAGTACGGATTGCCCGTATCCGTTCCGGCAAGGATTGACACACCCGCTTTCTGCATCACTCCTACAATCTCGAATTGTTTCTGAAGAACTTTCTTCTCGACCGCGTTATCGCCTCCACTCCGATTTGTCGCGCGTAAGTTCCAACGTTGCTGCAGTAATCGTGGGATATATCTGAGACGGCCATCCCTGCGAAAACTTTCATCTCCGTGATATGCGCTGCTGCGCAGGACGATCAGCGTTGGACATTGCCATGTCTGGTTCTTAGCAAGGCGCGCGACTAGGTCAGCCGCTTTCTTCTCATCGTAAGTTTCCAGCGCCGTTGTCTGGACCCGTCCGCGCGCTTCCGGTGAATCTGCTTTCACCAGTTTGTCTCTTAACTCGGTCTCTTTGTCAGAGCTCGCGATCAGGATTCCCGTGAGGTGCTCGATACTCTTCTGCCCAACATCCGAAGCTTCTGCGGGAGACACCGCATTGGGAACGTGCCCCACGAATGTCATGCCTTGCTGCTTCGCTTCATCTGCGATAGCAAAGTAGGCGTCGCGCGGCAAGAGCGCGTAGACTTTTACAAAATCTGCGCCCCATTGCTTAACTCTTCTGACGGCCTTGCGACCTTCATCTTCATTGCGTACTGCGATCGAATTGGGCCAGATGGGTTGCGGTCCATCGATGATCGGACTGGCGACAACCATGCGCGGGCCGAGCAGCGAGCCTTTGGCGATCTGATCGCGCCATCGCAACAGATCAGAGTTGCCGAACATCTGCCGCACACCCGTCACGCCGTTAGCGATAAAAAGAGTGAACATATCTCGCACGTACCAATGCACGTGCATGTCCCACAAACCGGGAATCAGAAACTTACCGGTGGCATCCACGACCTGTGCACCTGCCGGCACAGGGAGGTTGTCTCCGATTGCCGAGATGCGATCGCCGTTGATCATGACCGTCGTGTCGCGCCTGGGCGCCGCCCCGGTAACGTCAATGATGGTGACGTGCGTGAAGACGATCGGCGCCTCGGTGTGATTGGGAATTTTAGCTACAAAAAGGCACAAACAGCTCAAAAATAACCAGAACCTATTTGAGCGTTTTGTGCCTTTTTGTGGCATAAAGACTTTTGCGGCAGCGCTTCTTTACGGAAGCTTTGTAAACGTGAAGCCGCCGTAAGTCATTGAGCTGAACTTTCCGTCGGCGTCCTTCACGAACGCGATCACCTCACCGTTTCCACCCGGCTGCATCACGACGCGGATCGTGTCCTTTTGTGTAAAAGGCGTGGCGACTGTATTCATCGCGCCCATTCGCACCGCCAGCGTTTTTTCTTGGGCCACGACTTCAATAGTGCCCAACAAATCGTTCCGATACTTGCCAGCATAGTCAGTAAACGGTTTTGTAAGTTGCCACTCTCTCTTTGCGCGCCCTGCCGCCTCAGCCGCAATACCCTGTTTTAGGCTCTCAAAGCGCGTCAGAGTTTCCTGCAGTTGCCGCGCGTAATCGGCTTCAAAATTCTCGGTCTGCAGCCACCAGTCATAAGCGTACGCGGCGAGCATATCCGCCAAACGTCCACCAAGCGCATCGTTATTCACCATGATCCCGACGGCGATCTTTCGCTCGGGCAAGAATGAGACGTGGGTGCGATAACCGGGATAGCCGCCGTGATGATAGACCACCTTATCGTTGCGATATTTGCCGATCTGCCACCCGAGGCCGTATTCGCCATCGCCGGAGAACGGCGGCTCGTTCCGCGTGCTCTTTGTGTATCCGGTTTGCACTTCGCGGATGATTTCGGCAGGCACCACCTGTTTGCCGTCGAGCTTACCGCCGTTCATGTTCAGGTTGAGCCAGCGCCCGAGGTCCGAAATACTCATGAAGATTCCACCGGCCGATTGCATTGTTTCGTCAGTCTTTTCCAGCCCGCTTCGGACCATCTTGCCTGCATCGGGTCCGTCGGTGGAAATGACGTAAGGAGCCACGATCTTGAACTTCTTAGCGCGCGCTTTGGAAACATACGTAGTCGTGTGTTTCAAACCTGCCGGCGTGAAGATGCGCTCTTGCAGCACGTCCTGCCATTTTTTGTGTAACTGGTAATGCAGCGCGAGCCCGTAGATGTTGTAGCCGAGGTTTGTGTAGTTGTACTTGCCAAAATTGGCGTCATTGAAAGTAGTGCCTTCGGCAAGGACGTGATCGAGCTCACCCTGATCGATCTGACCCGTATACGCGAGACGGTTGATCAGCGCGGTGTTCCGCAGGCCGCTCGTGTGCGTTAAGAGGTTCTGGATCGTGACCTTGTCTGGTATCTCATTTTTGAAGCGAATGCCCGGAGTGTATTTCGTAACGGGGTCAGAGAGTTTGATCTTGCCTTCCTGATCGAGCAGAGCGGCTGCGAGCGCTGTAAAAGACTTGGTCGACGAGCCGGTATAAAAAAGCGTGTCCGTGTCGGCCTTTATTCCGGCTTCTTTATCAGCCATCCCGTACGCGCTGACAAAGATCGTGCGGTCGTCCTTGATCACGACGATCGCGATTCCCGGAAGATCGGGAAACGTGCTCATAGTCTTACGGATTTGAGCATCGTAAGCGGCGCTGAAGTCCTTTTCAGACGCGGGTCGTGTTTGCGGTACGGTGGTCGAGAAGATGAGCGAAATCAGTAAAACGATTGTGGGAGTGTTCATGAGGAGTCCTTTTTGTTTGAAGCTGGGTTAACTAGATCAAACTGAATTCTATCGCACCACGAGCAATCAGGGCACTTTTTCGACTTCTTCGTCCGGCGTTTCCTTCTTCTGGCGAGGGGCGAACAGTTTCTTAAGTCGACGCGCTATCGTTACAGACAACTCATATATGCGATCGGACTCTTTCGCCAACAGTGGCGAAGCGCTGGCAAGAATCAACACATACAAAGCCGCAAACGGCTGCAACACAGTCATCAAACCGCCGGCGATCGCGAGGTTAACGATGATGATGGCAAACTCGCCGCGCGCGAGCAGCGTGAATGCGATGTTGAGCGACCCGACAGGTGAGAGCTTTGCGCGCGCGCCGACGATCATTCCGGCGATCACGACTCCGACGAGCGAGAGTAAAGCCGCACCGACGGCCAGCCATGCGGCGCCACCCAGGCTGAACGGATCAATCGACAGACCGAAACCGAAGAAGAAGATGGCGCCGAACGAATCACGAAACGGTACGATCAAACGTTCCATCCGCTCACTGTGTTCAGTCTCACCCAGGATCAAGCCCAGCAGCAGCGCCCCGATCGACTCGGCAACGTGAATCGTCTCGCCAAGTCCAGCCAACAAAAACAAGCACGCGAAGATCACAATGACGAAGACTTCGTTCGAAGAGATCCGAAACAGCCGGTTCAAGAGTGGCGTAGCCCACCGGCCGAGGACCATGAGACCGACGATGAAGCCGAGCGCGATCGCACCCGATGAGGCGACTCCCGCAAACGAGCTCGCGCCGCTCAGGATGATTCCGGAAATGAGCGACAGATAGACCGCGAGGAAAACATCCTCGAACATCGTGATGCCGAGGATCAATTCGGTTTCACGATTGGCCGTGCGCCTGTAGTCGAACAGAATCTTAGCTACGATCGCACTCGAGGAAACAGTAGTGATACCGGCAATAATGAGCATCTCGCGCAGCGGAAAGCCCGCGAAATAACCGAACGAGAGGCCCACAGTGAAGTTGAGACCGATGTAAAGCGAGCCGCCGGCCAGGATCGATCGGCCCGCTCCGATCAAACGTGTGACATTGGATTCCAGACCAAGATAGAAGAGCAGGAACAGCACACCCATTCGTCCCATGAATGCGATGAGCGATTGGGTCTCGATAAACCGAAAGTCGAACACGCCAAACTGCGGCGCGTGAGGCCCCACCGCCATGCCAATCAGAATCAAGAAAGGCACGTTGGATAACCCGAGCTTATGGGCCAGCAAAACGGCAAACGCGATTAGGACGAGTGCCAATCCGATTTCCAGGATCACGTTATCCATCCGCTCGTTTCTCACTTCCTTTGATCAACAGCCGCTTGAGAGCATCGATCGTACGCCGGTCGCCCGCGACGATCAGTGTCGCGCCCGCGTTGAGAACGGTGTGCGCTTCCGGGTTAGTGCGCTTTGTCTGATCCGGCTCGATGATCGACACGATCGATGCTCCGGTGCGTGTACGAACCTGAAGCTCGCGAATGGTCATGCCGATGCACGCCGCGCCGGGTTCAATCGTGAACCACTCCAGGACCAAATCTTCGAGGACCACTTCCGCTATCGGCAGACTACGCGGTACGTAAGTCAGTCCGCCGACGATGCCTGCGATCTGTCGCGCCTCGCCGTCGGTAAGTTGCAGGACAGAGGCAGGTCGATCCGGATTGCGCCTGGTAAAGTGGTATAGCTCACGTGTTCCATCGTCGTGAATGACTATCACCAGTCGATCGCCGCTGGTTGTCTCAATTTGAAATTTGCGGCCTACACCGGGAAGAAATGTTTCGCTGATGGTAGACATGAGCCGTAGACTCCTCCGTTTTTTATTCAGGACTCGCCAGATCTCGATGAAAATATGCCGTTGACTCAGTTTCACCTGTTTCTCACAACTTCGCAAATGCTACGTGTGCGAACAGACGAAAAAGAGTCGAGTTTAAGAAACAAAAGGCAAGAATAAAGAACAAAATGATTTTGGAAGTTGTCTCGAGCCGCAGAGAAGAGCCGCAACGATTTGACGCGCAGGGAAATCTGACGGACGATGCGTCCAAAGAGTTCATCCGCCAGTTGGTGAAGAGGATTTAACATGGGCAATTCAATGCCTGCCATTTTCTTCGGACACGGCAATCCGATGAACGCGCTACAGCGTAACGCATGGACCAATGCCTGGTCGGCTATCGGAAACAGTATTCCGAAACCGAAGTCGATCGTCTGCATTTCGGCCCACTGGTACCTGTCGGCGACGTTGGTCACAGCGCAAGAGCGACCGCGCACGATTCACGATTTTGGTGGCTTCCCGCGCGAGCTTTATCAGGTGAGCTATCCGGCGCCGGGCGACCCGGAGCTTGCGAATCGCGTAATTGAATTGCTCGCGCCAGTCCGTGTTGAATTAGATAACCGTTGGGGATTGGACCACGGAACCTGGTCAGTGCTCTGCCACGTCTTTCCTGATGCCGATGTTCCCGTTATACAACTCAGCATCGACGACACACAGCCCGCTGAGTTTCACTACGAAACGGCAAAGCGACTCTCGAGTTTGCGCGATGAAGGAGTACTCATCATCGGCAGCGGCAACCTCGTACACAACCTGCACGCCTACGCCTGGGGACGCCAGCAGGTCGCGCCGCTCGACTGGGCCGTGCGCTTTGAAGAGCGAGCACGCGAGCTATTGCTTACCGGCGCACACGATCCGCTTATCGCTTACGAGACGTTAGGACGTGACGCGACCTTGTCTATTCCCACGCCCGATCACTATTTGCCTCTGCTCTACGTGATCGCTCAACTCAGACCGGGCGAGCAGATCAGTTTCCCGGTTGAAGGCTTCGACGGCGGATCCGTCTCCATGCTTTCAGTCAAAATCGGCTGACTCAGTAATGACCTAAACTTCGTTCAAGGAGAACTGGCATGAGCACCATAAATGAAAACGAGCCAAGGAGCTTGAGCAGCAGCAACTCGACCTGGCAAAACCGGATGAGGCGCTTACTTATTTATGCAGCGGTGCTGCTCGTCGTCTTTCTGGCTGGACTTGTCCCGATGTGGTGGACATCCCGGACCACGGCACGCGAGCGCGACGCCGCGCAAGCCTCACTGCAAATTAGCCACTTGCAGAATAGTCTGGCCAACGCCGCGATTGATGCTCGTCGTGCCGACTATGAACCCGCGCGACAAGCCGCCAGCGACTTCTTCACGAATCTCGGAGCTGAGATCGCGCGTGGACGCGATTCAGTTTTCAACGAAGGGCAGCGAACCGCTTTGCGTACGATGTTCGACACGCGCGACGACACGATCACTCTGTTGGCGCGTAGCGATCCGGCTTCCGCCGATCGGTTGGTTGACCTCTATACGAAGTATCGTCAGGCGATCGCAAGCACGCCGTCGCGTTGAGCGAGCGAGACCGTGACGCGCTCATCAGCCAGAATACTTCGATAGCACTCAAGGCGAACGCGATGATGAGCCACCCGATCACAAGTGGACGTAGCATCTCAACTTCCGAACTGCTAACTGTCAAAAGAATATTCATCATGTGTGTACTTTAAAAGAACGAGGATTGAAGAAGTAGAGTATTAACTCTTAATTTTGACGGGTGTTATCACCCGCTGTGGTCAAGCTCGACTCGTTGCTGGAATTTTAGCCACAAAGAGACACAAAAATCACCAGAGCTTTTTGTGCCTCTTTGTGGCTATACTTCTGACAACGCATCATTCAGAGGTACCTATGAGCATTCGTGGGCGACTACTGACGTTAGCAGTTGGAGGTGTTCTGCCGTTGCTGATCGTCAGTCTCTCCGTTCTGTGGGTGGTTTGGAGTGAAAAGCGAAATCAGCTTGATGAATCTCTAGAGCAGCAGGGAGAGTTGGTGGCGGTGGTTTTCGACCGCTGGCTCGATGCTCAGTATCAACCGCTTAGAACAATTGCCTCATATCCATCTGATCACCTGAAAGATCCTGCCACTCTGAAGGCTAACTTGCAGGCCGCTATGACTCCACGTTCATCGTGGATCGACATTCGTGTTTTGGATGCAACGGGGAATGTTGTTGCGGTAGAACCGGCCGGCGCGAGCAATCTTCCAGCCGGCGTCAGTCAAAAGCTTCTCGCTGAAGCGAAACGTGGTGCGGCCGATATAGAAACCGATTGGACGCTTGGAGAAGGGCATTACCTGCTTGCGATCGCAGTGCCGATGAAGGATAGCGGCGTAGTGATCGCGCGTATAGATGGCTCGGCGCTTAATGAGCCACTTCATGGCATCAGCCTGCCTGAGCGAGCAGTGGTTACATTACTCGATCAGAATCGTCGCATCATTTATCGCAGCCAAACCGCGGAATCGACCCTTGGTCTGGATCTCAGCGGCACCGATCAACTGTCGGCGCTGAACGAGCGTAATACCGCAGTGACGGCAAGGCGAAGTTCTGTTGATGGCGTCGAGCGCGTCTACGGTCTGAGCCGTGTGGGAAACACCGGCTACGTTGTGATGGTGGGCGTGCAAAGCGCCATTCTTTATGCATCGGCCTGGCGACAACTGATGGTCTATGCGGTAGTTGGTCTAATAATTGTGTTTTGCGCGGTGACGGCGGCGCTCCTGATCGCGAGAAGCATCGGCCGGCCTGTGCGTCTCCTCAGTTTTGCGGCTGAGGAGTTTGGTAGTGGAAACTTCTCTGCGCGTGCGCCCGCCGAAGGACGCGATGAGATCTCACGTCTTGGCATGAACTTCAATGCCATGGCGGAGCGTCTGCAGAAAAGAGCAGAGCGGTATGCTGAGCTCGATCGGCTCAAATCGGAGTTTGTCTCGACCGTCTCACACGAGCTGCGAACACCTTTGACTACGATCAAAGCACTAACGCGACTCTTAATGCGTGAGGGATTGGATGAGACGAAAAAACGCGAGTACGTTGAAACGATCTCAGTAGAGTGTGATCGTCAGATTGATTTAGTGCTCAACCTGCTCGACCTTTCTCGAATCGAAGGCGGTGTGCTGCGTGTCACGCATGATCGAGTTGAGGTGCAGGAGGTCATCTCGTCCGTCGTCAAATCCGAAGCACGATCCGCCGAGAAGAGAAATCACGATCTTCGATTCGATCCTGACGTTGAAGTTCCGCCAGTGTGCGCTGATCCAAAAGAGCTTCGTCGGGTTCTGTCGAACATCGTCGAGAATGCTATCAAGTACACACCAGACGGCGGGCGCATCATCTTATCTGCGCTCAATGAAGATCATCACGTGGCTATCAGTGTGACTGACAACGGCCGCGGTATACCGCCCGAGGATATGCCGATTCTGTTCGACAAGTTTCACCGAGGTCGTCCTGCGCGTCACTCGGAAGCGATGCGTGACGCCACTAGTGACGCGGAGTTTTTAGAAGATGCTGACGTTTCGGGCGTAGGTCTCGGCTTGTATCTCGCGCGAAATGTGATGGAGCAGATGGGCGGACGTATCACGGTGGAGAGCGAGGTTGGGCGAGGCAGCACATTCAAATTGCACCTTCCGGTGTGGCGTGACGGAAGCTGCAATAAACGTGGTAGTGAGGAGCGCGACGATGGCTAAACAGTTGTTGGTCGTTGATGACGATCCGGGTCTCTTGCTTGCCGTCTCAGATACGTTACGAGCGGAAGGGTATGAAGTGCGGACGGCCCGGCGCGGAAGAGAGGCGATGATCCGCGTGGCCGAATCTCTTCCGGATCTGATCATTAGTGACATTCGCATGCCGGGTATGGATGGTTACGCGCTCGTACGTAATCTGCGCGCCTCGCCGCGAACACGTCTGGTACCAATCATCTTCCTCACGGCTAAAGACGAGACTGCCGATCGCATCGCCGGATTTCGTACCGGTGTAGATGCTTATGTCACAAAACCTTTCGACACCGACGAGCTGGTGGCTATTGTGAAGAGCATTCTCGAAAGAGTGCAACGCACTCATTCCGACTTGGCGCGGATGTTTGGCGATCAAGAAGCGACTGAGATCGAGCTGGTACGCGATGAAGAATTAACAGACGCAGAGTGGCGCGTTGCGGAAGCAGTCGCGCGTGGACTATCGAACAAAGAGATCGCGGCGGAGTTAAAACTCAGTTTGAGAACCATAGAAGGTCATATCAGCCGCATTCTCGACAAGAAGAACCTCAGCAACCGCGTTGAATTGGCGCTGCACGTGCGCGAACGACGGCAATCCGACTAACCTTAGCTTTGTCTCAAAAGTCATAATCCGTTATTGGATCGGGTCAGTACCACCTGAGACAAAAAGCTTCTCACACGTGTAAATACCCCCGCCCGTCAGGTGTTAACACGCTATTTCCAACTGCCGTTCCCCTCTAATCTATAACTCGTAGGAAACAAGGATAGGGGAGAGATTAATAACGATGGTTCGAGGGAGTGAGATGAAAGTTTTAGTGGCGGTAGATTCGATTACTACGTTGGATATTCTTCTTGATGAAATGATTGCTCGTTCGTGGCCTGTCGGAACGGAAGCGCGCGTGCTTTCGATCATCGAGGATGGCGATGTCCCATCGAAGGTCTGGCGTGAAGAAGGCTACCAGGTTTCCGCGATACGGCGCGAGATGCACAGACGCGGCGAACAGATCACTGCGCTAGCGGTAGAACGCTTACGACGGCGGGGAATCCCCTCGAGAGTGGTAATCATGCGCGGCAATCCCGAATTTCTGATCTCCTTTGCGGCGCGGAGCTGGCCGGCTGATTTGATCTTGATGCGCGCACACAATCGGAAGGACTTTCGCAGCCGGTTACTGGGGAGCGTGGCGAAGTCAGTTGTGGAGAGTGCGCCTTGTTCTGTAAAGGTCATCCGGCCTGCTGAGAAAACGGATGGGTTCAGAGTGTTGCTGGCGACCGATGGCTCTGTTGCTTCGATAGCTGCAGCGCAGGCGATCGCGGAAATGAGTTTGCCGGAGAACACTGAAGTGAGAGTGGTGAGTGCCGTGAACGCGATGATCTATTCGCTCGAGGAGCTTGGGCTGACTGGCAGCACTGGCACTGACAATGCACATCGCGCCATCGGGAATGCTGTTCAGGTGTTGAGTGGCGCGCCTCTCAAGATCTCAGCCGAAGTCATCGCTGGTAACGCTGCCCGTCAAATCGTTGCGCGGGCCAGGCATTGGGGCGCTGATCTCATTGTGCTCGGGACAAACGAGCGACGCGGTTTGAGTCGGTTGCTGTTCGGCAGTACGTCAGCCGCTGTTGCAAGCGGGGCGCACTGTTCGGTCAGAGTTATTCGTCGTCAGGACGATTCACAATTTCAAGAGTTTAAGAAAGCGGCGTGAAATGAAACGAAGATCAAAAAAGACAACAACCATCTATATAACAGAGCTCGACTATAACCGTCTTAACGGACTGATCGATCGCACACGTGAGCGCAACGGCACCGATCGAGAATACCTGAACAAGCTGGAAGCAGAGCTTGATCGTGCTGAGATCGTCGATCCGAAAGACATTCCGGCCGACGTTATCACAATGCGCTCAAAAGTACGGTTGAAGGATCTAGTGAGCGGCGAAAGTAATACCTATTCGCTCGTGTTTCCAACCGAAGCAGATTTCGCCGAGGGAAAAATTTCTATCCTGGCGCCAATCGGCACCGCCATCCTTGGTTACCGGCAGGGCGACACCATCGAGTGGCCCGTGCCTTCAGGCTTGCGCAAGCTCAAAGTTGAGCAAGTCCTTTACCAACCGGAATCAGCCGGTGACCACGAGTTGTAGGTGGATTAAGAGTCGTGCCGAGACTGGAGTTGACGCGGGTTCAGAGTATCGCCCGAACCCGCAACTCCAGTTTTGATGACAAAGAATGTGCGCAACTATGTGGCTTTTTACCACGTGTCAAAGCGTGCACAGTTACATTCAAAAATCAGTTGACACCGACTCTCCTCGTGATTAAATTGGGTGCCTCAACCTCGCTGTAAATAATGTTGACGGACAACCAACATGTTAACCTCATTACCTCTACCAACAACGAAAAAGCTAAAAGACATTCTGGATGTGACGACCAATATCGTGGTCGTCGTGTTTGCTCTCGTAGCGATAGGTGTACTGGTCAAAAATTACTACGCCCCGCCGAGCGCGAAAATCAGTGTCGCGCTCACGAAGGGAAGGGTCCTCCAGGAAATCGCTGGAGTCGATTACAAGCAGGCTCAGCGAACCCTGATCCTCGGGCTCAATGTCGATTGTCGCTACTGCAGTAGGAGTGTGCCTTTCTACAACTCGTTGGCCGAAGCCCTGCAGGAAAATGCGGGCCAGTTCAACTTAGTTGCGGCGTTCATCAACAAAGATCCCGAACTGGTTAAGAGTTACGTGGAACAGAAAGGACTCGCAGTCCAGGCGATCCCGGGAGTTGATTTGGACAAACTCGGCGTCCACATGACACCGACCCTCATCCTGGTCGACAGCGCGGGCAAGGTTCTCGATTCCTGGCGCGGAGAGCTCCAGCCCGACGGTGAACGCGAGCTATTCGCCACTCTTGGCCTTCCCTATAAGTCAAAAATTGGCTCAACTGCTACCTCGGTGAACGTCAAAAAGACCACTGATATGTTCGACGAGCAGAAGCCGTCGTTGTCGATCCGGTTACAAGACGAACTCCAGAACGATCCGGCACATTTCCTTGAGGTGTTCGACGTGAACGAACGCGGCGATGTTTATCTTGTCCACGATAAGTTAATGCACACGTACGACGCAGACGGGAGGTTGAAAGCAACGCGCAAGCTTCCTCCAGACTTCCACAGTCCGTTTTGCGTTGACGACGCCGGTGTCATCTACTCAGTCGGTACGCGTGGACTATCCGTATTCTTGCCGGAATTCGTCAAGATTCGGGATATCTCACTCGCGGAGCGCTTACCTCAAGAGGCGTTCACGCTGAAGTTGATGCTAGATCGCAAGCGTCAGACACTCTATATTCAGACTTACGCGCCAGAGCCACTCGCGCAGGTCCTTTACAGGCTCGATCTTAAGTCGCAGCAGTTGACTGAAGTCTATCGCGTTCTCAAGCCGGTTCGCTTTAACCCGACCTACACCCCGGGCGCGTTCGACTTCACGCTGAGCGAGAAATATCTCTACATCTCTGACATCTACGACTACAAAGTGTACTTGTACTCGCTGGAAGATGGCTCCCTGACAAAGACACTCGTTAGACCTTACGACTCAAAACCTATCGAGCAGGAGGATGGACGGTTCCACCTCCGCAAGATAGAAATCGCGGGATTGGGCCAGGGTGAAGGGCTACACAACTATCCTCCGATCCTCCATTTGAACTACACCGAAAAAGGAAATCTACTGGTTTGGACCAGTCAGCGCGACGCGAGTGGCCGCCAGGTCGTTGACGTCTACGACGAGCAGCTAAAGAAAGTCGGAACTGATTTGAAATTCATCAATCCCGGCCGGAGCAACTTACTCTTCCTCAACGGGAAGGTTTACGTGCCTGACTATGGCTTCGGCCAGCCAGTGAGTGCCTATAAGGGATCGCCGCTGGAAATCACAGCGGCGCCGCTGGCACTGAAAGTTTTCGACGCCTCGCTTTAACTCACTCTAACTCAATCCAAGAAGGAGGAAACTAAACGATGAAGAAAGTCTGGTGGATAGTCAGGCTCGCAGTGATCGTGGCTGCCTCATACTGTATTTTTGCCCCTGGCGGTTCGTACACGTTGAATAACGTCCGCGCCAACGGCTGCGACACAAGCGAGGCCTGCGCGAGAAATAGTGACAACAACTGTTACTGCCCCACTGTTACGATTGGTGGCGCGGGCTGCACCGGTTGCTTCATAAAGAATGGTAGCTCTGGATGCGGGACCTGCAGCGGCGGAGCAAGTCTGAATGATTAGGAGTATTTCCGGGGCCGGACCGCTGACGGCCCCTCAAAGTTTGCGCTTGCCTTCGAAATCTCAAAGAGCAATGCAGATTAGCCTGTTATTGATCTTAGTGTTCTTGCTGCCGACCGTGACCGCACAATCTCAAGTGCGTGAAAAACAGGGCCGAGCGGAGTCTGCACAACGAAAGGCTGAAGAGGCGCAGCGCAAGACGCAGGCGATCGACATCTTGAAAGGCGTCGTGGAGAGCGCCGCCGACATTCAGAAGACGCCAACGCGCATAGCTCTCTTATCAGCCGCCCTCGATCTACTCTGGAAACATGACGAGGCTTACGCTCGCACAAACTTCGTTAAAGCCGCTGACGCATTGTCGGATAAGTTTGCTTCAGATGCGATCCAGAAAAATGAGCGCGCCGAGATCAGGGCTTCAATGGGCACACTACTGGGAGAATTAGCTCGTCATGATCCAAAGGCCGCGGCACAACTGCTCGATAAATTTCAAAAACTGCTTGAAGACGTGTTGAAGGGAAACTCACTCTCACCCGGAGAGCGATTGTCGCTTGCGCAGGCGAGTCTTGAGTCTGATGCGGTCCAATCAGCTACGCTCGCCGCGAAGGTGCTTGAGGCTGGAGTGCCTGGATTATTCCCCTCATACTTGAACGAACTGGAGCAGCACGATGCTGCGGCTGCGGCTAACCTCTTTCGCGTTGCCCTCTCGATACTTAGCAACGGACGCATCTATAACCCGGTACAGGTTACCGTGCTTTCGACTTACGTCTTCAGAGAATCGCAAATGTCGGTGCCGGTGATCAGGGGAGGAGGCGAAGGCATCCCGTTAGAAACCGGTACGTTTGCGAGTCCGCTATCGCCGCCGAGTAGAGACTTGAACCAAGCGCTCGTCCGTAGTTACCTCGCCGCGTCAGTTGCGTATCTAAATGCCGAGGCCCTCGCGCTCGAACAGCGCGCCGAGCCGGACGCGATCCAGGTAGCTCTCTGCTTTTTCCTCGTTAAGAAACTGCGCGGCTATGTCGACAGGCTGGGGCTTGATCGAGGTCAAGACTGGGCCGTGCTTGATGCAAGATTCACCATCATCGCGGAGCGAGCGAAGGTAGGACCCACCATCTTGAGCGATCTGGCCACGGTGGCCCAAAGAATCGTTGCTGAAAACACTGTATTCCGATTCGACAGCGGGGAATCTGCCTTCGCCGCTGCGGAGAAGACCGGAGACTCGGTCGAGCGTGCGGAACTCCTTGCGACCGGTATTCGACAACTGATCGATGAAGGCAAATACACGGAAGCGGTTCAAAGAATGGTCGACCTTCGGGATGACAAATTTCGCGAGCAGCTCAACACCTATTTATCTTTCCGCACGGCCGAGGCGTCGCTGAAAAAGCTTGACTGGTATAGCTTCAATGCTCAAGTGAATCGCGTATCCGATGCGCGGCTTCGCACATACCTTGTTATCTCAGCCGCACTAGCAGCGAGCGACGCAAGGAAGAAAAAAATGTCGTCCGATTTTCTACTAACGGCCATGGCGTCGTTCCCGAAAATCGAAGACCCGGCCGCGCGCGCTGCGGCTTTCGTCACGACGGCTGGGATACTCTACGCCGGCGAAGATGCATCGTGGGCTGCGCAGGTGCTTACCGAAGGCGTAAACGCGATCAACCGCGCAAACCAGTACGAGGGCGGCGCGTACAGTGTGACGCTCGAAGCGGCGAACGCCAAGGTCTGGCTCCCGCTTTCTAAATCTGACCTGACGCACTGTTTCGAGCAGGCAGCGAAGCGTGACTGGCCAGCAGCGCTCGCTGCGGCACAAAGCATCGAGTCGAAGGCGCTCAGGATGCAGGCTTACATCGCCGCCTGCCGCAACGTTCTCTAAGCTAGACTGAAGCGCCGGTTGATTGTAATGCGTGTCCAATCATCACACTGTCTCCACGGCGACGTCCGAAGGGACGGCGACACGTGCTCCTCCGCGCTGTCGCAACATCAAATCGAGGGCGAAGTAGACAAATGCAATCGCACCTACTGCAAACACTGTGTCGCCGATCATGCGCAGCCAGCGCAGCGTTTGCATGAGGTCAGTTTGTAGAAATTCCGGGCTACGCGCCGACCAATAGCCAGCCGAGACGGATTGATAAGTTTGCAGCAAGCCAACCGGGAGCAGACTCAAAAGAATTTCCAACATCAAGCCGATGTTGATGGCCCAGAAAGCGAGCCAGATGGGCCGGTGCTTCCAAACGACTTCGGGTCTCATCGCGCGTAAGCAAAACAGCATTAAGCCAAGACCGAGCGTGCCATACACGCCGTAGAGTGCGCCGTGCGCGTGTACTGCGGTCGTGTTCAGACCCTGCATGTAATAGAGCGCGATGGGTGGATTGATCATGAACCCGAAGATCCCGGCGCCGACTAAATTCCAAAACGCAACTGCTACGAAGAAATAGACCACCCACTTGTACTGCGCTAACCATGGTCTGGCCTTCGCACGCCGAATGTTGGCAACCGCTTCGTAACCGACCAGCAAGAGCGGAACAATCTCGAGGGCGCTGAAAACAGATCCGAGCGCCAAAGCCACTGTCGGCGTGCCGGCAAAGTAAAGATGGTGCAACGTGCCGATGATGCCGCCCGTGAGATAGATCGCACCGGAAAGCAACGAGGCTCTAGCCGCACTCTCACCGTTAATGACGCCAAGCTTCGCAAACAAAAACGCGATCACCACGGTAGCAAAAACTTCGAAGTAGCCTTCCACCCAAAGATGGACCACCCACCAGCGCCAGTACTCGACCACCGAAAGGTGCGAACGCATGCCCCAAAAGAGTCCCGGACTATAGAAAAGCGCGATGCCCGTGGTCGAAAGTAGATAAAGAATGATCAGCGACTTCGCGCTGCCTCTTTGCTTCAACGCGGGAATCGCCGTCCGTCCAATCAGAAACAGCCACAAGAGCAAGCCGATGAACAGCGCTGCTTGCCATAGTCTTCCGAGGTCAACGTATTCATAGCCCTGATGTCCGAACCAGAACCAGAGGCTGCCGGGGAGTTTGTGCATGACTGACATCCATTGACCAGCCATCGAGCCAAGCACGACGATTAAGAGTGCGGCGAAAAGAACATCGACACCTAGCTTCTGATACTTCGGCTCGTAGCCGCAAATGAACGGCGCGATAAATAGACCAGCCGCCAGCCACGCCGTCGCGATCCAGAAAATCCCGAGCTGCAAGTGCCACGTGCGGGTAACCACGTAAGGAAGATACTCCGCCAGGGGAATGCCGTAGAAGCCCTGGCCCTCGACGCCATAGTGCGCAGTCACCATGCCCATCGAGATTTGCAACAGGAACAAAAGCGTGACCACGACAAAATACTTGACGGTGGCTTTCTGTGATGGCGACAGGTTCGCGCCGATAAGCGGATCTCGATTCGGGATCTCTTGCGAAATAACTTCGCCCTCTCCCTTGTTTGCGTAGAACCAAACCATCCAGCCGATGCCGGCGAGCAACATGATCACGCTGACACCAGTCCAGATGACGGCGCTACTCGTCGGTACATTTCCTACCAAGGGTTCGGATGGAAAGTTGCTGGTGTAAGAGATCGTGTTGTTAGGACGATTTGTCGCCGACGCCCACGCGGTCCAGAAAAAGAAAGAGCTCATTTGCCGCAGCTTCACCGGATCGGATTGCGCATTCTTCTGAATGGCGTAATTGCTGCTGCCTTCGGTGAACAGCGTCGCATAGTGTTTGAGATTCGCTTCAAACGCCTGCGCGCGAACCAGCTCGATCGTTAAGCGACCGGTTGACGCGTCGTAATTGTTCTTGCGCATCACGTCCTGAAGACGCTGGCGCAGCATCGCTTGCTGCTCCGAAGTGGTCTTGTCGTATGGATTTGCGAAATTTTTTTGAGACCAATCGTCAAGGATGAAGAGGGATTCGCGGTGCAGATAGTCTGCGGTCCAGTCAGGCGCCACGTAGGAGCCGTGGCCCCAGATCGAGCCCATCTCCATGCCGCCCATGGCCTGCCAAACGTTTTGTCCGTTTTGAATATCGTCACCTGAGAGCAAGACGTGTCCGTCTGTAGTTACAATCTCGCGCGGAATCGGCGGCGCCTGGCGGAATATCTCTGTGCCGACCCAGCCCAGAACGCCAAAGGAACATACAAAGATGGCGACGAACACTATCCAAAGTTTCTTCATTTAAGTCTCACTCCTCAAGAATTTCGATCTGGTCCAGGAAGCTCAGCAAGCAAGCCGGCGAGATCGACGCCTTCGCGGCGGCAGGCCTGCTCAATTGTGATGGCGCGTGCCATGGTTTTGCGTAGTACGGGATTGCGCAATAGCGGGAAACCACGTCGCACGAAGATCTCCAGCGACTGAGGATAACGAGCTAATACTTCGCCAACTTTCGTGTTCGGTGTGATGTTCAGGTGCTGAAAGTGCAGCGCGGTTGATTCGCTTTGCAGTTTCTTCCCGACGCGCATGTTTGCGAGTAGCTCATAGGCCCACAACGCCAACCCGACGACTTCGATGAAACCGGATACTCCCATCACTTTATAAGCGGCTGGCGAGAAGTCTGTTGCGATCTGAAAAGAGACGCGAGTTAGATTGCCCAGGTTCAGTAACACGAATGTGTGCCAGAGTGAGTTTGCGCGTCGCACATCGACGCCTGACAGCGTGGGTACCACCTTGCTCGACACGCCCACGATCATCATCATGATGAAACCCACGGTTAACGCATGACGATAGGCGCCGAAGAATGCATGTGAGAAAGGTACATGCGAGCCCGTGATCGGCATGTAGATACCGAAGTTGTAGATTGGAGTGAAGACAAGCATCGCGGTCGCGACGATAAACCAGAGGTGAGCAGCACGTATGAATTTCAGACCGCGATCGTTCTCGTTCTCGGCAACTGCGCCGAATAGTCGATATTGAAACGGAGTCACGATCGCGACGACCAGCAAGACGATCGAAGCGAGCCATTGCAGCATCAATAGCCAGTGATTACCGGATGTCATTCCCGCGATAAAGAACACAGCTCCGGCGAGGATTGATCCGTTCACTCCCCAGAATACAAATGACATCCACCGTCTCGATGGTTCGCGAAGCCCGTATGCATGTGGCAATAGGCGAAACGAAATACCGAGGATCATTACTATTGCCAAACCCAGTAATTGCACGTCGCGGTAAGGAATGTTGAAGGTTGCCAGGTTGAAAAGGAGTTGCTCGCGTGTGCCGGGCAGCTCGAATAGTTTGAAGATAACGGGATTGGCGAGCGCGGCAATTAGAAACCACGCTAACGCTGCGTAGAGAAAGCGGTCATACATTTCACGCTTGTCGGCGTAGCGAATGGTTTGCAGCATTACTCCGGCGAAAATGATTACCGCAGTGAGTTGGATAACGGATGCAACGACTTCGAGCGAGAAGGATGGCGGCGATAGTAGATGTGCAACAGTCTGCAGAACTATTCCGGCGATCATCAACGGGAGGCTCGAGAAGGCGAGTCTCGGCCGCCATAAAGAGGCGTGCTTGAACCGAGGGACGGCCTGGTAAGCGAAGCCCATAATGAAGAATCCGACGAAGCCAAAGACCATGGCGTGGCCGTGGGCCAATACCCATGAATATTTGATTGCGCTGAAACTCTCCTTCAGTCCGATCGTGAGCAGGTTGATTGCGCCCCACACACAACCGAGGGTCAGAACAGTTGCGATTCCCGCCAGAAAGAAAGGGCGATAAATAGTGTCAGCAATTGATGGTGAGAACTCAGCAATAGGATCTGATTTTCGCGCTGCCTCATTTAACTCCGCGAGCAACGTGTCGATTGAGACGCCGTGCAATCCGGCAAACCAGCCAACCTGTTCGTAAGGGCCGAGTGGTCCGCCGCAACCTTTCAATCCGTAACGATCGAAGACTGCGCGCGTCGCTGGATAATGCGAGACAACGTCGGGAAGTAAACTGTCGGCGTTGATTATGAGTGTCGTATCCATATGGCTGTTGATTCCGCTTTGTGCAAGCGTTGTGCCCGCAAAAAGCGTGAGAATGGCGGCGTTTAGTTGATTTTGATTGCGAGTTTTTCCAAGCGGTGAGGGGAGAAATACTCACCCCGACGTTTCATCTCAGTGTCGAATAACGCCGAAGGCGTTGGCTAATGTGAGCCCAGGTTCGAGTCCGCGAGAACCCTGGGTTACGATTAAGAAAAGCGTTGGAACCCTGAAAGGGTTCGTCTTCAAACAAACCCCTTCAGGGTTTGCTTTATATCTACGATCGATCCCCAGGGTTCTCGCGGACTCGAACCCTGGGCTTACATTAGCAACGCCTTCGGCGTAAGCCAACGCCTTCGGTGTATTCAAACTGAAGAAGTGCGCCACCCGTTTCTTGTGCCACACGTTTGTTGTTGACTTCAATAAAGAGCGGTGGTATATCCCAAAACATTCGAACTCCCTTTAGGTTTGGACACTCGCAACCGAAACCTTTAACTAACGGTCATCAAGGTCCACTTCACTAGAACCTGCCCAGAGTAAAAGTCCCAGCGCGATCGCTTGCAGCAGTCAGATCTAAATGCTGCGTGCTGAACCTCGCAATCACGGAAGCTGAAGAGTAACTCAGCTCCACTCACCGGAACCGCCAGGCGGTATCCTTAAACTGGAGGTTGTTATGACTGAAAAGGACCTGAGCACGTTCGGTCTACTCGACGAGTTCTCAGTTACGGAGCTCGAACAGCGACTCGAATTTGAGGCATGGTGCGATTGGAATTGCGGTTGTGGGCCGCAGGAAGGAAACGGTGGTTGTGAGCCACCGGCCCCTGATTCGGAGTGCACGAATTACAATTGCGCATGCAACTAAACGTCAAACACTCTATTAGCCAAACCAACGGCTTCTCGAGTGCCTTAACCATTCCTCGCTCGGAGGTAGCGACCTGGCCCGTGATCAGCATACGTTTTCCTAACGATTGCTGACCCTCATGGACCAGGTCGCTACCGCTATGTACTGAACCGATCCAAGTCCGATCCTGCCTTTGGACCAAAACCTCCCGCCGTTAAGGTTTTGTTAGCAAATAATTGACGAAACAATTAGCCGTAAGTTAAAGACGCTCTTTCACTTACATACATACACTGCGGGCCTACCTTAACCCTACTGCTCTTTAAGGAGGCCCCGACAATGCATGCTCAATACACGAAGACAGTTCGCCCTTTACGTCTTCTTGTCGTCCTCGCGCTAACACTGATAACTCTCGTTTACCTGACCCTGGCCCGCGTGGCCCAGGCCGAGCGTAACGATGCATCACTCAAGTCGCAGAAGACTAAAGTGTCGGTAGTCCTGAAAGGGAACCGGTATACACCAGAGGAAAAGATCACTGTCATCGTAACGTTGAATTCGCTCAGAAGCGATACTCTCAACGCCTTTCTAAAGCAAAACGATATCCGCTTTCATAAAGAATTTAAGAGTGTGAGCAGCTTTTCAATGAGCCTGCCCTACAGCAAGGTTGCTGACCTGTCTACTTTCCCAGAGGTCGACCATATCTCGTCGAACGAAGCCGTATTCAGCTCAGGACATGTTGCGAGCACGACCGGCGCAGTGGCTGGACAGGCCGCTGCTTCTGCTGCGGGGCGTGGCGTGATTAATGGCTCGGGAGTTGGGGTTGCCATTTTGGATTCGGGCATCGATGCCAATCACGCGCAGTTTGCGCCCGGAACCTCTCGGATTCTTGCAAGTGTTGATTTTACTGGTGAGAACCGCACGGACGATCCGTTCGGACACGGCACCTTTGTGGCTGCAGCCGCTGCTGGTGGCGCAGGCGCGGGTGCTGATTACACCGGTATCGCACCGGGAGCCTCGTTGTTGAACGTTCGCGTGCTAAACAGCAGTGGCCAGGGAACAGTCGAAAACCTCTTGGCCGGACTTGATTGGGTAGCGGCACACGCGCGCCAGTACAACATCCGCATCGTCAATATGAGTCTGGGAATGCGAGCCGTCGAGTCGTATAAATATGATCCGTTGTGTCGCGCGGTTCGCGGTTTAGTTAACTCGGGGATCGTGGTTTTTGTGGCCGCCGGCAACGAGGGGAAGGATGAATCCGGCGCCAAAATCTATGGCAGTATTGACTCGCCCGGGATTGAGCCGTCCGCTTTTACAATCGGGGCCTCGAATAGCTTTCAAACTGACGCGCGTGCCGATGACCAGGTCACTACCTACAGCTCGCGTGGTCCGACGCGCAGCTACTGGATCGACGAAGACGATGTTACTCACCATGACAACTTGTTGAAGCCCGACCTCGTAGCTCCCGGCAACAAACTCGTCTTTGCACAGTCACCCGGCAATCTCCTGGTAACCCAGAATCCCACGCTTAATGAATCGAGCAGCAGCACCAGTTCGACAATGAGAATGATGCGCATGAGCGGGACTTCGGTCTCAGCTCCCATCGCGGCTGGCGCGGCTGCCCTCATGCTCCAGTTAAACCCAAAGCTAACGCCGAATATGGTGAAGGCATTCATGGAGTATTCAGCACAAAAGCTGAATGGATTCGGAACCCTCGAGCAGGGCGCGGGGGAGTTGAATATTGAGGGAGCGTTGCGGTTGGTGTCTTCGGTTCGTCAGGATCTTACTTCACCGGTTCAGGTGGGCACGTCGCTTCTGACCGGCTCAGTGGTCGCCTCTTCGTCGTTTTGTAGTAGCAGTTTCGCGTGGAGCACAACCATTGTTCGCAAGTTCAACACGATGTCAGGAAACAGTCTAATCGAGCGGTTTCAGGGTCCGTATGGTACTGGCGAGCTTCTTGGTGACGGTTTTTTGATTAGCGATGGGTTGATCATCAATAAGGGTTATCTTATGTCTGGAACGCAACTGCTCGGAGCGGGTAACTCGCTCTGGACCAGCAGCAGCGGTTTCGTCGCTAATGGTTTGCTGACTTCAAACCAGAAACTCATGTCTGACGCGGTTGATATTTCAACTTCGTCGATAACTATTCACGGCGACGTCCTCGCTGATCCACTGATGCAGGGCGCGCGGTCAATTTCCACGCCTACACTCTATAACGGAATAATGTTTACCAGCAGCATTCTGCTTTCAACTGGTCAAACACTCTCGAGCGGCTCTCTCATCAACAACAGTCAACTTTTGGGTGACGGGCTCGTAATCGGCACTGGCGAGCTGATCGGAAACGGCGTGAGTATTTCCGAGCTCGTCATGGTTTCTGACGGAATCATCTACGGCGACGGAATTATTTATGGCGACGGAATCATCTACGGTGATGGGATTATCTACGGCGATGGGATGATCTTCGGTGACGGGATCATCTACGGCGATGGCATCATCTATGGCGACGGAATCATTTACGGCGATTGATTCGTCGCCTTTCATGTGAAGCTGAACTCATATGACGATACTTGGAAAACATTGTAGAGCCTACCCGCTTTCACTCCTGCGCGGGTTTCCTGGTTGGACTGAAAAGCCGGAAAACTCGCGAACGATAAGAATTGAGCTCGAAGGTGAAGTGGTGCACGTGCCGCGAGACTTAACCGATGAGGATTATGTTTACCTGCAAAGTAATTTCACGGTCACTGATGGCATCTTTATTGACGAGAACATCATTTTCGACGATGTGACGCCGGAGTGGGTTACCTTTTGCCGCGACGTGCTCGGTTATCGAGACGGTCAATTTGATTCCCTTTATAACTTATCCTGATTTGCAATCTTCTCTGCGCGATCTCTGCGTCCTCTGCGTCTCTGCGGTAAAAAGAAAACGAAAACGCATGTAAACCGCAGAGGCGCAGAGAACGCAGAGACTACGCAGAGGCGCCACCCACAGATTTCTACTATTGCTTTCGGTGAAAACTTCCTCGTATTATGCCCACCAACGGACTCAACGATCACCCGGCGGCTACACGGTTAGCCGATCCCAACTTTTGCTGGGGCCCAGATAACCCGGCAATCCTCCCCCGAAGGTGATGTCATAACTCTTACTAGCCTCGAGACAGGCCCAGCCTCGAGGGACAGATGTCGTGTCTGCCCAATTTGCAATTCTTGTATGCATAGAGACTTTCGCCCAAAGATCTATGAGTTTTGTGGTTTCCGTCTGGAGTCGGCTCAACGCCGGCTTCTCTATCAGGGTAAGCCTGTCCAGCTTAAACCAAAGGTTCTGGACCTCCTGGAGTTTCTCGTCGAGCGGCGCGGTGAATTGATCGTGAAAGAGGAGCTCATGAAGGAGATCTGGCCTGACACGATCGTCGAAGAGAACAACATCACCGTCAGCATGTCGATGCTGCGGAAAATACTCGGCGAGGATCGGGGAAACCCGAAGTTTATTGAAACCGTGCCGCGTCTGGGATACCGCTTCGTTGCAGAAGTTGTCGAGATATCCACCGCGCCGGTAGCAGCGCGAGACGACCGCCAGTCTATCCCCAGCGAGCCAGAAGAAGAACGCATCGATTCGCTCGCCGTTCTGCCGCAGGACGGTGCGAGCAAGGACTTCAACCTGGAGTATCTCTCTGACGGCATCACGGAGAGTATCATCAACATGCTCTCGCGAATCCCGCGTCTGCGGGTGCTGGCCTGCAGCACAGTCTTTCGCTTCAAAGGAAAAGATACCGATCCACAGCAAATCGGTACGGTACTCAACGTGAGGGCGGTAATGATGATCAGGGTGATGCGGCTCGAGGAGAAGCTAATCATCCGCAGCGAGCTGGTAAAAGTCTCCGACGGCTCACAGCTCTGGGGAGAGCAATACAGTCGCGACCCATCAGATATTCTTGCGATTCAAGAGGAAATCGCGAAAGCGATAAGCGAGAGTTTGAAATTCAAACTGACTGGTGACGACAAAGTCAGCCTCACCAAACAGTCAACACATAGCCCGGAAGCCTACAACCTTTATCTGCGGGGCCGCTATTTCTGGAACAAATACAGCAAAGACTGGGTGCTGAAAGCGATTGAAGTTTTTAAGCAGGCAATACTCGTCGACTCCAATTACGCCCTCGCTTATTGCGGTTTGGCTGATGCTTATTTCCGATTGTCAAACGTTCACTTCGCCCCCCGCGAGGTTTTGCCGAAAGCGAAAGAGGCGGCTACGCGCGCTGCGGAGATCGACGAAAACCTGGCCGAGGCTCATTCATCGTTAGGATTAGTTAAGGTCTACTACGATCACGATTGGAACGGCGCCGAAAGCGAGTTTAGAAAAGCACTCAGGTTAAATCCGGATCTCGTCTCGGCTCATCAACGGTTCGGCTCCTATTTGACGTTCATGGGACGCTTTGAAGAATCAATCAGACATTACGAGACGGCGCTCGATCTCGATCCGTTCTCGCTGCAGATAAACATGAACCTCGCGACCACCTATTACCTCCGGGGTGAGTTTGACCGGGCGATCAGGCATTTAACAAAAACGCGGGAGCTTGAACCCGATTACATGCCAACGCATTTTCTCCTCGGCAGTACTTATGTTCAGCAGGGACGCTTGCAGGATGCGATCGAGGAGTTCAAGTTTATTTACAAGCGCGACGAGGAGGCGTATCTCGCGCTGGGATTCATGGGACACGCACACGCCCTCGCTAAACAGAATGCGGAAGCAGAAACCCTCCTCAATGTGCTCGAGGAGATTTCCGAGAGAAAGTATGTTTCTCCGTATAGCATGTTGTTGATTCATCTCGGGCTGGGAGCGTACGAACGCGTCTTCGATCTGCTCGAGCAGCTTTATGAAGAAGGCAACGATTGGTTGGTATGGCTCAAAGTCAGCCCGGAACTCAAGCCCCTCCGTAACGATCCGCGATTTAAGAACCTGTTAATGCGCCTCGGATTTACTTCCTGATTTTCAGCGCTCAAGTAAATATTTCACGCAAAGGCGCAAAGAAACGCAAAGACGCAAAGGCGGGTCAAAGACTCGGACGCGACCGAGGCAGTTTGACCCGCCTTTGCGTGAACCAGCCGATTATTAGCAAACATTTAGGACTTAGCTAAGGACTCCAGCCGGATACTCGTCTACCCTACGCTTACTTGGATAAACCAAGAAATTGAGTGCGACAGGTTATGCACACAGAAACCGTACTACTTTTAGAATTTGAGACCGGCGGGCAGCCAGGAACAACGCTGCGGCAGATCCTCGACTCGTGTCCGGATCCGGAATTCACGGTTGCGTACCATACCTGCCTCAGCGTCGACTCGATAGCTAATGAGCTTTCGGAAATTATCGTCAGCCGCAAGCCGCTGCTGATCCTGCTGGTGCTGCCGCGCGTTCCCTTGAAATCTCTGGACACGCTCTTTCAAGTGCTTGAGCCGGCTGCGCGAATCGTAGTCGTCGTCGAGTCAGACCAGGAAGACTTGATCGAGCTGGTGCGACCGAATGTCGACGACTTTATCATCGCGCCATTACGCGATGCCGAGGTTCTGCTACGTGTGAGGCGGCTCCTTAATCAGACTAATCAGGAGCAAAGAACGCGACAAGCTCTTAAAGATAAACTGGGTCTGCAACAACTCCTCGGCCAAAACCCGATCTTCACTTCAGAGATAGGAAAGATTCCATCAGTCGCAAGATCCGATGCTTCAGTTTTGATCTCGGGAGAAACAGGCACCGGCAAGGAAATGGTGGCTCGTGCGATTCATCATCTGAGCCCACGCGCAGACAAACCTTTCATCCCGATCAACTGTGGCGCCATTCCTATTGAGCTACTCGAGAACGAATTATTCGGTCACGATCGAGGAGCTTTCACCGGAGCCACCGGCGCGCGTGATGGTTTGATCCGCGAAGCAGAGGAAGGAACGCTCTTTCTCGATGAAGTGAACTGTATGCCGTCGTTCGCGCAGGTCAAGCTGTTGCGCTTCCTGCAGAGCAAAGAGTATCGCAGGCTGGGTAGCACGAAGTCATTGAACGGCAATGTGCGAATCATCGCGGCTTCCAACGCTGACCTCGAAGCGGAAGTTGCAGCAGGTACGATGCGCCGGGATCTCTATTACCGTTTGAATGTCGTCCCGATTATTTTGCCGCCTTTACGCACGCGCGGAAACGACATCATTCTGCTGGCCCGTCATTTCCTCGCTCAGTATGCAGCGAAGCTAAACAGTCCGGCAGTCGATTTCTCTCCTGAAGCGGAGCGCAAGCTGTTGCTCTACAGTTGGCCCGGCAACGTGCGTGAGCTGGAACATGTTATTGAGCGCGTTTTGATTCTGTGTACTGAAAAGATTATTGAAGCAGAGCACATCGTTTTGCCAAGCGAGACTAGCGCGTCGCCATTGTCGTTTCAGGAAATGAAAGCAAACGTTATCTCGCAATTTGAAACAACGTATATCCAGAGCTTGCTGACGGTCTATAAGGGCAACATCACCAGGGCCGCGCAGGCAGCGCAAAAAGAGCGACGTACTTTCTGGGAGTTGGTCCGCAAACACAATATCGATGTGCAGAAGTACAAGACAGCCGGAGCTGGTGACTAGGCGATGAGGTGTTTTGGGCAGGGCAAGTTTGCCCTGCTGCTAAGTTCCACAAGGCAAAGCGGTAGTTCATTAAACCGCGATCTTCATGGGTAGAAAAGCCCCAAATGAGGATCAGACCAGAGGCAAATTACTCCGAGTTTCGTGTTGCACAGTAGATGCATCAGTGGGGAGCGTAATGAAAAGTATTTTAATCAGAGAGCAGCAAGTAGTCTCTCATTACATTCTCGACTATTTGTCTGACAATCCCGACGCCGGCGACACCTTCGAAGGAATTATGGAATGGTGGTTGCTGACTCAAAGCATAAAGTTCGAAATGCAAACTGTCTCGGAGGCGATAGCCAGCCTGGTTGCTGAAGGATTGATCGTGGAGCAGAAAGGTCTCGATTCACGCAGCATCTACAGCATCAGGAAGACTGAAGAGAACCGGCACAAAATTTCAACTCGACTCAGGGAAATCAGGAACTCATTGCGCGACTGAGCGCAGAGCATGGGCATTTGCAGTGAACCGTAATGCGGCATCATCGGGAGTTAAGGCGAAGGCAGTGTTGGAGTTTCAACTAAATAACTCATAGAGCTACAGCTCAACCAGCCTGACCCTTAACTTCACCGATGACCGTCTTCGGTTTTGTCATTGACAACCTAATACGGCCTTCGCACGGCAGAGCCTGAGAAGGTCGCACAACCCACAAAAGTTTTGAAGCGGATAAGTTGATTGGTTCAACGTGCGGTAGCTCTGTCTCGAATTCAGCTACACGAATTGACAGAGGAAAGGCATCAATCATGGCAAGTCTAAACGAAGACTCCCTTATCTGGTATGTGGTCCATACTCACCCCAAACAGGAAGAGCGCGCTGGAGAGAATCTGGTGGGCTTTGGAATAGAAACTCTGGCGCCCAGGTTACGGGTGAAGAAGTACAACGAGTTCACCGGCAGGCCGAGTCAGTTAGTTAAGCCTTTTTTCCCCGGTTACATCTTCGCGCGTTTTAAGTTCAACGAGCTGTATCACAAGATCAAGTTCACCCGAGGCGTTCACAGCCTCGTATCTTTTAGCAACAAGCCGATCCCGGTTGACGATGAAATCATTGAAGTGGTTCGTCAGAGGATTGGTGGTGATGGTTTCATGAAGGAATTCGAACAGCTTCAGCCAGGCGATGAAGTGGTAATCAATGATGGTCGCTTCCGAGACTTCTACGGTGTTTTTGAACGCGAGATGCCGGACGCGGATCGGGTCAGAATACTTTTGAACACCGTGAGTTTTCAGGTCCATATCGTGGTGGACAGACCATCAGTCAATAAAGTCTCTGCGGAAAAGCGATCAGCCGCGCAATCCAATTTAGCTTACAGTTTTTGAGGAGGATACGTATGAGCAGCAACGATTCGGACAGAGAAGATACGGCCATCTACAAGGCAGTCGTCAATCACGAAGACCAGTACTCGATTTGGCCCGCCGACCGCGACAACCCGCTGGGCTGGAACGATACGGGCAAAGTTGGCCCAAAGGCGGAATGTCTCGAGTACATTAAAGAAGTGTGGACTGACATGAGGCCACTGAGCCTGCGCAAGAAAATGGAAGAAAGCGTTACACATTGATTTCTCTGTGGAACCTCTGTGTTCTTTGTGTCTCTGTGGTTAGTTTGGGCTGAGAGTTAGTTCCACCACAGAGACACAAAGAACACAGAGGTTCCACAGAGAAAGCCAGCTCCGGCAGATGCAGGGGAAACGGAAATGAAAACCAGACACGTTCTTTCGATTCTGGACGTTAGTCCGGATGAATTATTGGAGCTTGTGGAAAGGGCGGTCGCGATCGCCGCGAATGGAGGGACGACCATGTGGCCTCTGATGGGAGGCACGGTCGGCATCTACTTCCGCTGTTCATCTACACGGACACGTACCTCCTTCACAGTCGCAGCGCACCGGCTCGGTGCTGAAACCATTCATTACGGACCCAATGATCTTCAGCTCGTCACCGGGGAGAGCATCAGCGATACCGCGAGAGTTTTGTCTGGCTTTCTGAATGCGCTTGTCATTCGCACCAACCAATCGATCTCTGAGATGGAGCTCTTCGCCTCGCAGCATCGGATGCCAATCATCAATGCGATGAGTGAGAACGAACATCCGACTCAGGCGATTGCGGATCTGGCGACCATTCGCGAGTCATTTGGTCGGCTTGACGATCTGCACGTGCTCTATCTCGGCGAGGGAAACAATACTGCTGCTTCACTCGCGCTCGCGATCTCCAGGCTTCCCGGGATGCAGCTTACCCTCGTGACGCCGGCTGGTTATGGCTTGCCAGAAATCACGCTTGCACAAGCACAAACTCTGGCTCGCGAATACGGGGCGAGGATCGAGCAACATCACCGGATCGATCGCTTGCCGGCGAATGTGGACGTTGTCTACACCACGCGTTGGCAGACGATGGGAGTGCGAAAGTCAGACGCGAACTGGAAAACAAAGTTTCAGGGTTACGGTGTCACTTCAGAGTTGATGGCGCAGGTTTCCAAACCTACCGGAACGATATTTCTTCACGATCTACCGGCTGTTCGTGGTGACGATGTGACAGACAAGGTTCTGGATGGACCACAAAGCCGCGCGTTTCGGCAATCAGAGTACAAGATGTTCGCCGCCATGGCAGTGCTCTCCTGGTGTGTTGGCTCTGAATTAGAAAAGGACGAACAAGTCCTCGCGACCACGATCAAGGAACCCACCGGCGCCGCCAGTCTCTACAGCTTCGAATGGTGATCTAAATCGAGCATGGACCAAGTCAGTAATCAACGGGGGCAAGCCCCTCTTCCTGACCTGTTCTTTTCTAAACGGCTCATTGGAATGAACAAGTCAGGAAGAGGGGCTT
>JGI12363J15224_100004_pt1 | contig 50618 bp, 45 predicted proteins | sample ForSoiNitrogNN91_FD_15224 | JGI IMG/M metagenome (IMG submission 15224)
GTGCTGCTGGCGGTGAAGCGGAAAACATTGCGCGGCTCGTGATATACGTTACGAACAAGATCGAGTATCGCGAGCGCACCAGAGAAGTCGGCGACAGTTATCGCAAACACATGGGCAAACACTTTCCCGCGATGGTCCTGGTCCAGGTGGCGGGCCTTTTAGATGATCGCGCCAAAGTCGAAATCGAAGGCATGGCGGTAATCCCGGCATGAAACAGCCAACCACTTTTCTCTACGAACAGGACGACTCAGGCATCGCCACGATCACGCTTAATCGTCCCGAGCGTCTGAATGCGCTCACGTTTGAAGTCTATCGCGAGCTAACTGACACGTTTGCCGCGCTGCGTGACGAACGTGCGGTGCGCGTCGTAGTGATCACGGGATCCGGAAGAGCATTCTGTTCCGGTGGTGATGTACACGACATCATCGGTGAGCTCTTCAGTCGCAACATGGAAGGACTGCTCGAGTTCACCCGCATGACGTGCGAGCTGATTCAAAATATGCGGGCACTGCCAAAGCCTGTGATCGCGAGTCTGAACGGCACGACTGCCGGCGCCGGCGCGTGTATCGCACTCGCTTCCGACATTCGAATCGCGAGTGAGGAAGCGAAGATCGCGTTCCTGTTTGTGAAGGTTGGCCTCGCGGGCACTGACATGGCCGCGTCTTATTTACTGCCGCGTGTAGTCGGACTCGCGAAAGCAACTGAGATGCTCTACACCGGAGACTTCGTCAGCGCCGCTGAAGCCGAACGCATCGGGCTCTACAATCGTGTGGTGCCGGCAAGTGAATTACACGCAGCAACGAGAGCCTTTGCTGAGAAACTGGCGCGTGGACCAGCGTTCGCGCTCGGCAAGACAAAAGAGATGCTCAATCGCGAGCTCGACATGAACTTTCAGACTGCTCTGGAAAGCGAAGCGCAGGCCCAAGCGATCTGCATGCAGCATCCCGACTATCGCGAAGCTTACGAAGCGTTCGTCGCGAAACGCGAGGCAAAGTTTCAATAATGGATCGCTTGATCTCTCAACTCCCCTTCTTTACTCCCGAGCATCGCAATCTCGCGCAAAGTGTCGCGCAGTTTGTCGTAGACGAGATCGAGCCGCGTGCTGCCGTCGAAGACAATGTTGAAGAAGTTGCCAGAGAATTTGTAACTCTGCTCGCGGGCGCCGGTCTTTTGAAGTATGCGGTCGCTGAGTCGAAGCTCGACGTGCGTTCTCTCTGTTTGATTCGTGAAGAGCTTGCGTATTCTTCTGCACTCGCCGATCTGGCTTTCATCATGCAGGGTTTGGGAACATACGCGATTGCTCGCGCCGCTCCCGAACACGTTCGCGACTTCTGGCTTTCACGCGCCGCAAACGGCAAAGCAATCGCCGCGTTTGCACTCACGGAGCCCAACGCCGGATCGGATGTCGCCGCAATCGAGACAACCGCGCGCCGCGACGGTGAAACGTACGTCATCGACGGCAGAAAACGTTTCATTTCAAATGCCGGCATTGCTGATTTCTACATCGTGTTCGCAAAGACAGGCACACGTGAAGACGGGCGTCCCGTGCTTTCCGCGTTTGTCGTCGGATCGAAGATGCCAGGCTTTCGCGTCGTCGAGCGCACTTCGCTGATTGCGCCGCATCCGATCGGAGAGATCGTGTTCAGTGAGTGTCGCGTGCCGGCTGAAGACATGGTCGGAGAAGAAGGTGACGGTTTCAAGCTCGCGATGGAAACGATGGACACGTTTCGTGCGAGCGTCGGGGCGGCGGCCTGCGGCATGGCGCGACGCGCGTTGGACCAGGCAGTTCGGTACGCATCCGGCCGCAAACAATTTGGCCGTTTATTGACGGAGCATCAATTGGTCCAGGCAAAATTAGCTGACATGATCACAGAGCTTGATGCGGCGCGACTACTTGTCTACCGCGCCGCTTACGCACGAGACACAGAAACCGGACGGCTAACACGCGAGGCGAGTGAAGCAAAGTTATTCGCGACCGAAGCCGCCGGACGCATCATCGACAGCGCGGTGCAAATTCACGGCGCCGCCGGCCTCGTCAGCGGAACGGTCGTCGAGCGCATGTACCGCGACGTACGCGCCCTTCGCATCTACGAAGGCACCTCCGAAATCCAAAAGCTCGTCATCGCCGGCCAACTCTTAAAGGAGAATTTATAGCCACAAAAAGGTCATTTATGTGCCTTTTGTGCTTTTTTGTGGCCAAAGAATATGAAGATTAACGTCATTGGTGGTGGACCGGCGGGGCTTTATTTTGCGATCTTGATGAAGAAGGCGGATGCGGCACATCAGATTAGGATATGGGAGCGCAATGGGCCCGATGATACGTTTGGGTGGGGCGTGGTTTTTTCAGGGAAGACGCTCGCCAATTTGCGCGCTGCGGATGACGTTTCGCATGCTGAGATAACTAAACAGTTCGAGGCGTGGGACAATGTTGATGTTGTTCACCGCGATGCGAAGATTTCGATTCATGGGAATAGCTTTTCGGGAATCGCGCGGCTTCAGTTACTCAAGATTCTTCAGCGACGCGCGGAGCAACTCGGCGTCGAGGTTGAGTTTCATTCGGAGATTCACGATGTCGAGGCGCTGCGGAATGATTGCGATCTGTTGCTTGCTGCTGACGGCGTGAATAGCACGGTCCGGTTGGGCTACCAGGACCAGTTTCAGCCTAAGCTCGACTCGCGCGCGAATCGTTACATCTGGTATGGAACTCACCAGCTATTCCATGGTCTAACTCTAACGTTTCGTGAGAATAGCGCTGGCGTATTCGCGGCTCACTCATACAAATTCAGTCCCACAACCAGCACGTTCATTGTTGAATGCGATCCAAAGACGTGGACCAACGCGGGCTTCGAACAGATGAGCAGCGAGGAGACGCTGGACTATGTCGGCGATGTCTTCACGCAGGATCTCAACGGGCACAAGCTGCTCTCCAATAACTCGAAATGGATCAACTTTCTCCTCGTGAAGAACCGCAGATGGCTTTTCGAGAATGTCGTGTTGATTGGAGACGCTTTGCACACGGCGCACTTCTCAATCGGATCCGGGACGAAGCTCGCGATCGAGGATGCGATCGCGCTGGCGGAGTCGGTTCAGCAAAGAACAAGCGTGTCGGACGCGCTCGCACATTTCGAAAAGACACGACGTCCGGTCATTGAGGATTACCAGGCCGCGGCGTTTGAGAGCATGCGCTGGTTTGAGAATGCGAAGCAATACATGCACCTGAGTCCGATCGAGCTGGCTTATGTGCTGATGACCCGCAGCGGTCGCGTGAGTTATGAAGATCTGAAGCGACGCGACCCGGCCTTCATTTCACAGTATGAATCAAGCCACGGATGACCACGGCGGTGGCTCCAAAACCTTCCGGCCTTTATCCCACAATTTGCACGTCACCGGTTTGTGCGCCTGGTCTAAAGCTTCGCAGTAGTTTGTGTACGTGCAACGACGCACTTCATCACCACGACCGAGTCTCACCTTCATAAACCAGTCCGGATCGGCGAGCGCCTGGCGCGCCATGCCGACGATGTCCGCCTGGCCCAACCGCAGAATCTCTTCTGCTTGCTCAAACGTCGAGATGCCGCCCGTAGCCACAATCGGCGTCGCAAATCCACTCTCGTTCACGTCCTTCTTTATAGCCGCAACGAGCGGGACACTGCGCCCGAATGGACCAATCGCATCCGATAGAACTGTAGGCATGCACTCGTATCCGCTTTGGCCCGTATACGGATAAACAGCCTGGCCCACCTTCGGCTGCTGCGCGTCTTCAAACTTGCCGCCCTTCGAAAGCGACAGGAAATCAAACCCGGCTGCTGCAAACTCCTTCGCGTAAAAGATCGCGTCTTCGACACGACTACCACCTTCGATAACCTCGTCAGCTAAAAATCGCACACCAACCACATAATCGTTGCCTACACGATTTCGCACGGAACGATAAACTTCTAACGGTAAACGCACGCGATTCTCTCGCGATCCACCATATCCATCCGCGCGATCATTCTGCGCGCTCAAAAACCCCGCCATCGTGTAAGCGTGCGCGTAGTGAAGCTCAACCCCATCAAATCCAGCTTCGCGCGCCCGCTCGCTAGCTGCTGCAAAGATCTCCGGCAACTCCTGCGGCAGATCGCATATGTGCTTCAAGTGTGTGTCGGTAACGCGCTCGCGATATCCGAAACGCAGCGCTTCCAACTCACTCGGACGCAACACCAGATCGATAATCTCCTCGTCAGCATTCAGCAAAAACTCACGCACGTGAACATCCGCAGCCTTCAGCCACGCCGACTGTGAAGTAAGCTCCCTCAAAGCCTGACGATGATGATCGTCAACCGTTAGAAACCGCTGAAAGTACTTCTCCTTCTCTGGCCTTCGCTTCACGGCGAGAAAGTCGATGATCTGAATGAACAGACGCGTGTCGCCACCGCTCGCTTCACGCACAACATCGACAAGCTTACGCAACCCGGGAATAAACCGATCGTCGCCAATGCGAAGCAATGGACCACTTGGTATATCACGCACGCCCGTAGCTTCGACGACAAGCACGCCCGGACGCCCTTCAGCAAACCGTCGATACCAGTCAAGGTTCTGCTCCGTGACAAACCCATCTTCGGTCGCGCGCCACGGCACCATCGCGGGCACCCACGTGCGGCTGCGCGCCTCGAGCTTTCCAATTGCAATCGGACTAAACAGACGAGATTGCGCGGCCTGTTCTGCCGTGGGCCAGCGCGTCTCGAGTATCTGGTGACGAATTGGATTAGCGAATTTCCACATGTTCCGTTACACAGATTACACGGATTACAGAGATTCACGTAATTCTGTTAAATTACGAGGCAGGAGGATGCTTATTTGTCTGACGATTTACTGAAGTGGCGCAGCGAGTTTCCGATTCTCGAAAAGACCGTCTACCTGATTTCACACAGTCTCGGCGCGATGCCCAGAGCCACGTACGATCGGCTCCATGATTACGCGGAAACGTGGGCGAGCCGCGGCGTGCGCGCGTGGGCCGAAGGCTGGTGGGACATGCCCGTCACGATCGGCGATCAAGTCGCGCAGATCATCGGCGCCGAGCCGGGTACGGTCGTGATGCATCAGAACGTCTCGATCTGCCAGTCGCTCATTCTCTCTTGTCTGAAACCGACGCCACAGCGTAACAAAATCGTCTATTCAGAGCTGAACTTCCCGTCCGTGATGTACGTCTACGAGGCTCACGCACGTGACGGCAGCATCCGCATCGAGACCGTGAAGTCAGACGACGGTATGACCGTGCCGCTCGAGAAGATGCTCGAGGCGATCGACGAAACGACACTCCTCGTTCCCTTCTCGCACGTTCTCTTCAAGAGCGCGTTCTTGCAGGACGCGAAGGCGATTATCGATCGGGCGCATGAAGTGGGCGCGATGGTCGTGCTCGATACTTATCAATCGGCAGGCACTGTGCCGTTCAGTGTGAAAGAGTTGAATGCTGATTTCGCGACTGGTGGATCGGTGAAATGGCTCTGTGGTGGACCAGGCGCGGGTTACTTGTACGTCAGACCAGATCTACAGGACAAACTCGAGCCGAAGACCACGGGGTGGATGGCCCACGAGTCACCATTTGCTTTCGACACCTCGCTGCGTTACGCGCCAAACATCACGCGATTCCTGCACGGCTCGCCTGCGATTCCCGCACTCTATGCAGCGCAGTCGGGCTACCAAATCATCAACCAGATTGGTGTCGATAAGATCCGCGAGAAGAGCATGCGACAGACAGAGTACTTGATCAATCTCGCTGAAGAGGCTGGATTCACAGTGACGAGTCCGAAGGATGCAAAGCAACGTGCCGGCACGATAACTGTCGCGCACGAATATGCAGCGGCGATCACTAAGGAGCTGATTCATCGCGAGTTTATCGTCGACTTCAGACCCGGCGCCGGGATTCGCATCTCACCACACTTCTACAACACGGACGAAGAGCTCGAACTTGTGATCAACGAGATGAAGAAGATTGCTGAGTCCGAGAGTTATCGAGAACATGAAGCGGCGGGGGCGGCGTTCTAAATGCCCAACAACTACGGCGACAATCCGCCACTTTCATACAACAAGTATCTTCGCGTTCAGGACCTAATCAATCTTCAGGATTGCCTGTCGGATCCCGCACACCACGACGAGCTGCTGTTCATCACCGTTCACCAGGCTTACGAGCTTTGGTTCAAACAGATCCTGCACGAGCTCGATGCGGCGGTTCAGTTTATGGAAGAAGATCGCGTGCCCGCTGCGACGCGCGCGATCAAACGCGTGGTCGAGATCGAGAAGCTGCTCGTAAATCAGATTCACATTCTCGAAAGCATGACGCCGATCAGTTTTCTCGCTTTTCGGGATCAACTGAATCCGGCGAGCGGCTTTCAGTCGATGCAGTTTCGCGAGATCGAGTTCTCTTCTGGACTGAAAGATAAAAGCATTCTGCGCGAATTCTCGAATGACGAGTTTGCATTTCAGCGATTGCAGGCGCGGATGTCGCAACCGTCGCTCGCAGAAGGCTTTTATCGCGTGCTGGAACGTCGTGGTCTAAATGTTAGGGATTATGAAGAACGCACGCGGGCGGCGCTCGAAGTTCTCACGCATTTCGAAGATCGTTATGAAGAGTTTCAGCTTGCGGAAAGCTTGCTTGAGCATGATGAATACTTCTCGCTCTGGCGCTCGCATCACATCAAAATGGTGGAGCGCATGGTGGGAGCGAAGCGCGGCACCGGCGGATCGGAAGGCATCGGCTACCTGAAAACCACGCTTGATAAAAAGTTCTTTCCCGAGCTCTGGGAAGCGCGCACGCATCTCGACCTCACGCACGGTGAGCGTGGCTGTCCGTTTGCACACTGATGGAGAAAGACAGAAGATCGGCGCCGCGCGCGAGGGTCAAATTATCGGCCCGTTGGGAAGGTGTGCTCTCGCGCGAGAATGCGACTGTCTCGGATCTCAGCCGCAGTGGTTGCTTCGTGCTCAGCGCCGGCAACGTTGAAGTAAAAGAGCTCGTCTGGATCGAGATCCAGCTCACAGATCGGCAGGCGGTCAACTTCTGGGCCGAGGTCGTTAATCATGCCTCCGAGATCGGTTTCGCGTTGAAGTTCAACTCGAGCAGCCCGGAAGATGAAGCGGCGTTGGCAGAGTTTTTAGACAAAATCTTTCAGGGTCAAAACAAATAATCTCTGCGTGACCTCTGCGCCTCTGCGGTTAAGTCATTTGTTCACCGCAGAGACGCAGAGAGCGCTGAGGCAGCGCAGAGAAATCAATCACGTGTATCCATCGTTTCCAGAGCGGTTCAACATGGCCGACTATTTCCTCTATCACAATCTAGAGGAAGGTCGGGAGAATAAGATCTGTCTTTATTACGAAGATCGAAAGTGGACGTACGGCGAAGTAGCACGGCTTTCGAATCGAACCGGCAATGCGCTGCGTGAGCTTGGCGTGAGCATTGAAGATCGTGTGCTGATGGTGTTGCCGGATTGTCCGGAGTTTGTTTGGACCTGGTTTGGTGCAGCGCGCATCGGTGCGGTGATCACGATGGTGAATCCGCTGCTGCCGGTTGCAGATTATGAGTATTACCTCGACTACACGCGCGCGAAAGTTGCCGTCGTTCACGAGTCACTCCTAAACACATTTGCCGAAGCTGCTAAGAATGCGCGCTACTTGCGAGGCGTGCTGGTTGTAGGAACAGCTGAAAACACAGGTTGGGTTGAATTCAACGAAGCGGTGAACGCCGCTTCTGACGAATGCGAACCCGCGGACACGCGCCGGGATGACATCGCGATCTGGCTCTTCACGTCCGGCTCGACGGGACATCCAAAAGGCGCGGTCCATCTGCAACACGATCTGCCTTTCAATACCGAGGTCTTCGCGAAAGCTACGATGGGCGTCTGTGCTGATGATCTAACAGTCTCGGTCCCCAAACTTTTCTTCGGCTACGCAACCGGCACTAACCTGCTCTTCCCGTTCGCCGTCGGCGGCGCTACGGCACTGTTCTCAGAACGTTCAACCGCGGAAAAGATGTTCGAGGTCATCAAGCGTTATCGCCCCACTATCTTGACCACCGTTCCCACGATGATCAATTCGATGCTCAACGTGCCAGGCGCTTCGGCTGAAAATGTTTCGAGCCTGCGATTCTGTTACTCAGCCGGCGAGGCCCTCCCGAAGGAGCTTTACGAACGGTGGATGAACGCATTCGGCGTCGACATCTGCGACGGTATCGGATCCGCTGAGATGTTTCACATCTACATCACTAATCGCCCGGGCGACGTCAAGCCCGGCAGTCTCGGTCGCATCGTCGACGGTTACGAAGCAAGGATCGTCGATGCTGAAGGCGACGAAGTCGCGACAGGCGAGATGGGAACGCTGAAGATCAAAGGTGACTCATCAGCGCTCTGTTACTGGAACGCGCACGAGAAGTCGAAGGAGACTTTCGCCGGTGACTGGTGTACGACTGGCGACCAGTTTCACGTCGATGAAGATGGCTATTACTGGTATCACGGTCGCACGGACGACATGTTGAAAGTATCAGGCGTGTTTGTTGCGCCGGCTGAGATCGAGAATTGTTTGTTGCAACACGAAGCGGTGTTGGAATGTGCAGTCGTGGGCCACGAGTCGGAGGGACTCGTGAAGCCGAAGGCGTTCGTCGTCGTGCGCGAAGGGTTTACGGCCGCAGATCAGTTAGCGGAAGAGATCAAGCAGTTTGTGAAGGACCACATTGCGATTTACAAGTATCCGCGTTGGGTGGAGTTTGTTGATTCGCTGCCGAAGAACGATCGCGGGAAGATCGATCGTAAGAAACTAAAAACTTAGCCGCGGATTTACACGGATAAACGCGGATCAGAATAAATCCTTTCTTCAATCAGAGCGACAGATCGTCCGACCTCGCCCGTGACTATGGGATCACGCCGCTCCAGAACAGCCTTCACAAAATCTTCAATCAATGGTTGATGAATGTTGGGGTGATTCGGATGGGTTTCGATGCGCTCGCCGTCTTTCGTCAACACTCGCATCGTTCCTTCGTTCAGCACGGGGATGTGAATTGAGCCGTTTGTGAAGAACAGGTCGAGGGTGTCTTGCGGTTCGCGCGCTGCGTGAGTCACAGTCAACGTTCCGCACGTTCCTCTTTCAAACTGAAACATCGCAGTCGCTGTGTCCTCTACTTCACGATCGAAGAAGACATTAGCAAGCGTTGATTTAACGTCGCTGATATCACCGAGCAGATCGAGCAGCACTTCGATGCGATGACAGCCGAAATCAAACATCGGCCCGCCGCCCGAAACATCTTTTTTGAGTAGCCATGAACGCGCGGTGGACGGATCCGGATCGAACCACTCGAATGCGTTCACCTGCACAACGACCGGAACGCCCAGCTCGCCCGATTCGATCAATTCCTTCACGCGGCGAACAACCGGATAAAAGTGACGATAGTAAGCAACACCAAGCTTGACGTCGTTTGACCGGCACGCATCGATCATCCGATCACACTCAGCCACGTTGAGCGCCATCGGCTTTTCACACAACACGTGCTTGCCTCGCTCAGCGGCCGCGATTGCCTGTTCGGCGTGCAAATGAACGGGAGTAGCAATGTAGATGGCATCGATTTCATAATCCATCAAGAAATCGTGCCAGTCCGCACACCATCGCCGCGCACCAAACTCAGCAGCGAAAGCTTCCGCGAGCTCGGCCTTCGCCCTGCTGACTGCGACTAGCTCGCAGAGCGGCGAATCTCGCAGCGCAGGCGCAACACGCCTTCGCGAGATGTCGCCACAACCGATGAGTCCCCACCTGACTTTTGCCAATTTATCTTCTGCGTTCGAGGTCGTAATCACGCAAGCGACGATAGAGTGTGGATGGAGAGATGCCCAGTATCTCGGCGGTCTTGCCGCGGTGCCAGCCCGTTTGCTCGAGCGCGGCGAGAATCTGCTGACGCTCGACTTCTCTTAATGATCCGGAGGTCTGTGGAATTGCAGCAATCGGAACAACCGGCTCAGCACCAGGCACAGACGGCGCGACACTCGTTAACGCGGGTGCAGGCACAGCCGGTCGCGTCACTTCCGGCGGAAGCTCCGAAAGCGTGATCCGGCCGTTGTTCGAGAGGATCACTGCGCGCTCCAAACAGTTCTTCAACTGCCGCACATTTCCGGGCCAGTGATACAAACGCAACGCCATGAAGGCGTCTTCAGCAAGCTCCGGCGGCTGCGTTCCCGCAATCAGTTTGAGCAGGTAACGCGCCAGCGGCTCGATGTCTTCAGGTCGCTCACGCAACGGCGGCAGACTGATCTGAAAACCATTGATGCGATAAAGCAGATCGGATCTGAACACGCCATCGTTGACCACCGTGTCGAGATTTCGATTCGTCGCTGCCACGATACGAACGTTGACCTCGACCTTGCGCACACCACCAACACGGAAGAACGTGCGCGTCTCAATCGCTCGTAAAAGTTTCGCCTGTAACTGCGCCGGGAGCTCTGTCACTTCGTCGAGAAACAACGTACCACCATCAGCAAGCTCGATCAGTCCGAGCTTCCGACCTTTCGCGCCCGAGAACGCACCCGCCTCGTAACCAAACAATTCCGACTCGAGCAGCGACTCCTGAAACGCAGCACAATTCAAATCGACAAACGAAGCATCCGCACGATGCGAGAGACGGTGAATCGCATGGGCCACCAGCTCTTTTCCCGTCCCCGACTCACCCGTAATCAACACCGACGCTTCCGATGGCGCAACACGCTCGATCAGCCTTATCGATTCCTTCATCACTTCCGACACGGAAACGATCTCAGGCAACGCAGACTGTCGCGCCAGTTGCTCACGCAGTCGCACATTATCGACGCGCAACCGTCGCTTATCAGCAGCCTGCTTAACGCGAACGTCGAGCTCGGTGATGCTGTAAGGCTTCGTGAGATAGTCGTAAGCGCCGAGCTTCATCGCCTCGACCGCAGTCTCGACCGTGGCCTGGCCCGTCAACATAATCACTTCGGGCGGATTGGGCCGTTGATAGACGCGCCGCAACAGCTCCATGCCATCCATGCGCGGCATGTTGATATCACACAGCAGCACGTCGACATTGCTCTCTTCGAGTTTGCGCAAAGCCGCCTCACCGTCAGGCGCGGCCTGCACTCGATAGCCCAGCCTCTCCAATTCCTTCTGCAAAACGAGACGAAGGTTGGCCTCGTCTTCTGCGATCAGAATTCGTGCCTGCGGTTGCTGCTCACTCAAACTGTCTGTTCCTCGCTTATCTTGACTGCGGAAAGAGTAATCGTGAAAGTCGTACCCGATCCCACGGTTGACTGCACGTCAAGAGTGCCGCCATGCTCCGTTAAGATACCATAACATACGGCCAGCCCGAGACCGGTTCCACGACCAATTTCTTTCGTCGTGAAGAACGGCTCGAAGATCTTCGGCAGGTTCTCCGGCGGAATGCCAACGCCCGTGTCGTTCACATCAACCACGACTTTGTCACCTTCGTTGCGACTGACGATCGTCAACGTGCCGCTGTCGCCCATCGCATCGAGCGCATTGGTCGCTAAAGCAATTACAGCCTGTTGCAACTGGCCCGGATCGCCGGAAACATACTGCAAATCGGTAGCAATCTCGGTTTTGAACTCGACGAATGGACTACGCTTCTGGTGCGAAAGCAGGCGCACTGCGGATTGGATCACGTCGGCGAGATTGATCGTTACGTGGTCCGAAGTGCGCGTGCGGCTGAAGTCGAGCAAGCCCATCGTGATGCTCTTACAACGAAACGCTTCACTGCGGATCAGCCCGAGATACTCACGCAGATCCTGCAGCGCCGCCGCAGAGCCTTCAAACACGCCTTCGTTCACACGCGCCTCGAGCGACTCAGCACAAGCGGAGATCGTTGCGAGTGGATTATTGATCTCATGGACCACGCCCGCTGCGAGTCGACCGACGGCCGCGAGCTTCTCGGCACGTGCGATCGCGCGATTCGCTTCCACACGATCCGTGACTTCCTCACCGACTGTGATCACGTGGGTGACTTGCCCGGTATTGTCGGTCCACATCGGAATTTTGCTGATGACCCAATGCCGGATATCACCTGTGGGCGATGGCGTTTCCTGATCGATGCGCTCGATCTCACCGCTCTCAAACACGCGCGCAAACTCTTCCTCCAACATGTCGCGCGGTTGGCGAGTGAGTACGTCGAACACGTTCTTACCGAGCACTGATCCGCGCGGAATGCCCAGCTCGCCGAGCTCGCGATTGCGGTTCCATGCAACCACTCGATAGTCGCGATCGATCGCGTAAAGCGAAAGCGGCAGACTGTCGACGATGGCTTCGATAAATCTCGCCTGCGCTTCACTCTCAGCGGTGCGACGTTCGACTTCTCGAGCCAGACTAACTGAGGTGTCACGCGCGGACTGGTAAAGCGAGCAGATGTGCGCTGCGAGAGATGTCTGCTGCGCCGCCGCCTCGATTAAACGTCGCTCGGTCTCACCACACTCTTGAGGTCGATCGAATGCGACGATCAACGCGCCTTTAGTGCGTCCGGCAAAACGTAATGGCGAGACATACTCAGCCAGGTGAGCATCGTCGCGCAGCAGGAACGAATTCTTTTCAGTGATCAGTAATGAGTTTGCAGACTCTGCCGAGCGCAGCCACTCTTGTAACGCGTCGGTATCTAACAATGTCGGATCGTCAGCAGCACCTTCTCGATCGAAGACGCACATCGCATCTTTGTCTTTCCCGACCGTGACGTACGCGGCGCAGAGTGAGCTCTCGATCGCTTCGTAAGTCGCACCCGCGACACGACGGACCAATTGCTCAGGCTCGAGCGCGCGCAATAGTCCGCGACCGATGTCTGACAAAAACCTGAGCTCGTGATTGCTGCCGAGCAGGGCCCACTCGCGCTGCGACGTGCGCACGTGCAGGCTAACGCGCGACAACAACTCGCCGGGCGTTGAAGGTTTCGTGATGTAGTCGTCGGCGCCGGCGGTGAATGCCTGGACCTTCCGTGCCTCGTCGTCGCTTTCCGAAAGGGCGATGATGGGCAGCTTGCTCGTCGCCGGTTGCGCGCGCAGCAGTTTGCAGAGTGCGAGACCGTCGACGCCCGGCATCTCGAGATCGAGTGCGACGAGGTCGCAACGAACGCCCTTGAGCACGCGCAGCGCCGAGGCAGCTTCGGTAGCCGTTACGACACGGTACTGCGCAGCCTCGAAGATTTCGCGGAACCGGTCACGTGCGGCCGCGTCGTCGTCAACAATTAAGAGTGTGGCGCTTTGATTTTCGGCGGGAGCTACCATGCCTCATAGCGATTGAAAGCCATCAGTGAGGGCTATGTCAAGATATTGATCGGCGGGGGCAAGCCCCTCTTCCTGACTTGTTCTCTTTCAACGCGCTCAACATAGGAACTAGTCAGAGGAATGAACAAGTCAGGAAGAGGGGCTTGCCCCCGCTTTTATGGCTTCGCTTTTATTGCAAGGAGGTGACTTCAGTGGCTGGGTCGGGCTGTATTCGGCCCACACGGTGGCTGGACTTCATGCGGTACATCTCGTTATCAGCGGCGACCACGAGCTGGTCCAGGGTGTCGCCGTCGACGCCAAATGTCGCCGTTCCGATACTGATTCCGACACGCGCAGATCGATTTCTCCCGAGCGGCAGCGAGAACTTCGAGACCGCACTCTCGATACGCATGCACAAATCTTCAACCTGCGATCCGACAACCTCCTGCACGAGCGCGACAAACTCATCGCCACCAGAACGCGCGAGAAAATCATATTCACGCAACTGGCCCGCGATCAGGTGCGCCACCTCGCGCAACATCTTGTCACCTGCTTTGTGCCCGTAACTATCGTTGACGTTCTTAAACTCATCGAGGTCGAGCATCACAACCTGGAACGTGCGGTCAGTGCGGCGTGCGCGTGCGGCCTCTTCTTCAAAACGCAGAGACAGGTAACGCCCGTTCGGCAATCCAGTGAGCGGATCGGTCAAAGCATTCGACTCCGCTTCAGCGTGCTGCATCGCGTTCCCCAATGCATCCGAAGCAAGCCGCGTCACGGTCTCCAGCAGCCGCATGTGATCATCAGTGTATTGCTCGAGCTCCGCTGAGTAGACAGAAAGCGCTCCGAGCAACACGTCATCCTTGAACAACGGCAACGACGCCATCGATCGGTACTTAACGGCCGCGTCAGGGTTTATGTCCGTGAAATCAAGACTCGGATGTAGCTGATTAACAGCGCTTCGATTCGCGAGTGCAAAGCCCGTGACGCCTTCACCGAGTGCGATACAACGCCCGGACAACCTCTGTGCATGCTTACCGGCGACGTGTCGTGCGGTAGCATAACCTTTCTGATCGTCGTAGAAGTAAACGATGCACGTGTCGAACGGGACCACGTGGCCCACCTTATCGACGAGAATCTCGAGCGTGTGCTCGACGTTCAGCGACGTACCAAACGTGCGGGCAATCTCATACAACGCATAAACTTCACGATGCGCCTTTTTGATCTGATCGTAAGCGATGTAAGAACCGCGCTCACGCGTTTGACTCATATCGACTTCGCTCAGTTGAATCGGCGGCTCCGTTGAATAGTTTGCACACTGATGTTGCAGGCCAAGCCTTTCAATCTCGGCGTCAAAACGCGGCAAGTGTTTGATGAACTGCTCGACCACGGCCGGATCGAAATGAATTCCCGAGCCGCGCAACAGCAAGGCAGTCGCTTCGTCGAGCGTCATGCCCCGGCGAAACGGTCGATCTTCGCGAATCGAGTCGAAACAATCGACCACGGAGATAATGCGCGCGGTAATGGGAATCTGTTCACCGCGCAAACGGTCAGGATAACCACGGCCGTCCCACTGTTCGTGGTGATGCCTGACGATCGGAATCACTGGATAAGGGAAGTCCACACGACCGAGAATCTGGGCGCCCACGACCGTGTGGATCTTCATCTTCTCAAACTCAGCATGAGTTAGAGGTCCGGGTTTATTCAAAATGTGCGGCGGAACGGCAAGCTTGCCGATGTCGTGTAGCAGTGCGCCGGCTTTGAGTGCGGCGATCTCTTCAGGCGAAAGACCAAACACTTCGCCCATGCCCGCAGCGTAAATCTGCACGCGACGAACGTGGCAATGCGATGTTTGATCCTTGGCGTCGATCGCGGTCGCGAGTGCTTCTGCGGTAGCGAGATGAAGCTCACTGAGCGCTTCGATCTCGCTCGTCTTCGATTGCACACGCGCACGCGTGCTGCGAAAGATCAAATAGGTTGCAAGTATTGAGATTGGGGTCAGGATGAGATAGGGCAAGAGAAACGCGCCGTAGATCAATTCGAGCACGAGCGGCACTACGAGCAATGTCCACGCAATCCACAACTGGTTCGTGTGCCACCAGTGACCCAGCGATGCGCGCACCGACGCGACCGGAGACAGAGCTGGGAGCAACTCAGCTCTCTCTCCGGTGAATTGGGCAAGTGGCAACCCGATACGATCGGGCTGCCGTGCTGGGTGAGATGTTTGACGACTCGTTGATGTCATAGAACTCTGCGGCTACGGGCCCCGTGCGGAGGGCCCGCGAAGCCATTGGCTTCTGCGCCGCGCTGTCCCCTAGTTCAACTGTCGTGCCGTTAAAATTTCCGCGAATTCGCGATCGTTGGTCGTGAGTCATTCCATTCTGACATGTCAGATTGAGAATTTCAGTCAGGCTGGTTACTCTGGGCCCAAGTATGGAGAACTTGCCGACCCACGTGGGCTACATCGATCTGCTGCGGAGGAACCGTAGCTTCAGACAACTGTGGCTCGGGCAGGTTGTCAGTCAAATGGGCGACTGGTTCGACACCATCGCGCTCTACACCATTATTCTTAGACTCACGGGCTCGGGTCGCGACGTCGGTCTGCTGCTCGTCGCGCGGTTCGTTCCCAGTTTTTTCTTCGGACCGATCTCGGGCGTGATTGCTGACCGGTTCAGCCGACAGCGAATCATGATCGTGTCAGACATTCTGCGCGCGTTCGTAGTGCTGGGTTTTCTGTTTGTGCGTCGTCCGGATCAGTTGTGGATCATTTACGTGCTGACGGTTTTTCAACTCGGACTCTCGACGTTCTTCGAGCCCGCGAAGACCGCGGCGATACCGTCGATTGTCGAGGATCGTGAGCTGGTGGCCGCGAACGCGATCTCGTCAGTGACGTGGTCAGCGATGCTCACGATCGGCGCTGCGATTGGTGGCTTCATTACCAGCTTGTTTGGAACTGATGTCGCGTTCATTGCCGATGCTGCGACGTATTTGCTGTCGGCGGCGTTGATTGCGAGTATTCGTCTTCCGAAACGTAAAAAACGTGAACGACAAAAGGTGTCGCTAAGCCGGCTTTTGGGGATCGGGGAGACGATTGAAGGTATCAAGTATGTTAAGGATCGGCCGCGTGTCCTGGCGGCGTTGCTCGTAAAACCGGCGTGGGGACTCGGTGGTGGCATACTGACATTGCTGGCCGTGTTTGGTGAACGTATCTTCCCGGTTGGCAAAGATGCCGCAGGTGGAATCGGAGTTCTTTTTGCAGCACGCGGGATTGGCACCGCTGTCGGTCCGATTGTCGCGCGGCGGATTGCGGGTGAAGGAAACCGGCGCATGCAGGCGTCGATCGGGATCGCGTTCCTAATTGGCGGCGTTTTTTACATTCTGTTTGGGACTGCGACGAGTTTTGATTTCGCGCTTGTCGTCCTGGGAATCGCGCACTGTGGCGGCAGCATTCTCTGGGTCTTTTCCACGGTGATACTGCAGCGCTCGGTCGTCGATAGCTTTCGCGGGCGCGTGTTTGCGGCGGAGTTGGCGCTAGTGACGTTAACTATGGCAGCATCTAACTACGTCACTGGCGAGCTCCTCGATCGATTTCAGATCTCGCCGCGGATCGTGACGGTTGGTATTGGGGCGTTGTTTCTTCTGCCTGGCCTCATATGGTTTACAACACAGCGTTGGTGGGATCGTGAAGAACGTGCGGCGCGTATGAGAGTCGATGAGCAACAGGTTGTTCACCAGTCGATAGAATAACTATGAAGACTAAAGTTGGAGTGATGGGTTCGGCCGCTGCTGAGAGCGCGCGGCTCGAGACCGGCAACACGCTTGTCGACAAGGCTGAGCGCCTCGCGCATGTGATCGCCGGCCAGGATGTGTTGCTGCTTACTGGCGGGACGACGGGCATTGTTTACGTTGTCGGCAAGACGGCGCACGAGGCGGGAAGTTTTCATATCGGCATCTCACCCGCCAGCAATGAACGCGAGCACAGCGAGTTGTACAAGTTGCCGATCGACGCGTGCGATGCGTTGATTTACACGGGGTTTGGGTTGAAAGGAAGGAATGTCGTGCTCGTGAGGTCGAGCGATATTGTGCTATTTGTCTCAGGCGCGATGGGATCGTTGAACGAGTTCACGATCGCGTACGACGAGGGGAAGATTATCGGATGTTTGACCGGGACCGGTGGCGTTGCTGATGAGTCGGATTACTTGATGCAGAAGTTTGGGAAGAGGGCGAGTATGGCGCGTGTGTTTACGAATGAAGATCCGGTGAAGTTGTTAGATGACTGTATGGACGCATTGAAATCGAGATGAGCTCCTTAATCGCGCACTATATCAATCAGCCGATTTCCCCTTCCGAATTTGATAATCAAATTTGGCAGGAGTGTCAGCCCGTACAGATCGAACATTACTGGTCTGGTGAGCCGGCGATACGAACGCGTCACGCCGAAGCGCGAGTCTGCTGGTCTGATGAAGCGCTGCACGTGCGGTTTGTTGGCGAACAGCGGGAGCCGTTAATCATCTCTGAAAATCCAATCACAAACACAAAGACACTCGGCCTCTGGGATCGCGACGTCTGCGAGATCTTCCTCGCGCCGGATCCCGCTCAGCCTTGGCGGTATTTTGAATTTGAAGCAGCACCGACTGGCGAGTGGATCGATCTCGGGATCACGGTAAAGCCGGAAGGAAGAGAAACCGATTGGGAATTCGCGTCGGGCTTCACGACCGCTGCGAAGCTCGAAGGCGAACGATTATTCGTCGGGATGCGAATTCCGTGGAGTGACGTGCTCCCTAAACCTTCGGCGGGCGATGTTTGGCGAACAAATGTATTTCGTTGCCTCGGTCCCGAAGCGCCGGAACGCTACCTCGCGTGGCTACCGACCAGAACACCAGAACCTAACTTTCACGTACCCGAAGTCTTCGGACTGCTACAGTTCAAGTAGATCCGCGTTTATCCGCGTGAATCCGCGGCCAAAATATACTTATCAAAACTCTTCCGATCCGCATCGCTGATCTCCGAAATCCGAGCTCCGATCAGGTATCCACTCCCATCTTCCAGGTTCTCATACCTGACCGTCACCACCTTCATCTCTACTGGTCCACCCGGCAGCTCCAGCTTCACGTATAGCTTCCGATCGGCCCCGGCAAGATAGTGTTCACCGATCCGGATCGCAGGAACAATCAACGCTAGCCCCGAGACGCTGATGTCCAATGTGTGCCCGTTGAGCGAGGGTAAACGGCGGGAACCGTTCATGCTCACATGCGGATCCGACAAGCTCAACGTGAAACTCAGACGCGTTCGCACACGCTTAGAGCGCCGCCGGTTTCCGATAAAACGGCGCAGTTGCGACACTATTCTGCGTGGTAGCTCCGACATCTTTCGCAACCACTAGAGAGATTCTCGGACCAATTTGAGGAAGGGGCACTATCGGGGGCAGTTCGCCGCACAAGCATAATAGAAAACCTGCTCGCACGGACGCAACACTTTAATTCTTTGCTTTAATTCTTCAGAGGTAACGGTTTGCCGCCGGAGTCGCCACTTCGCACTCCCGAAGCGTCGAGGTAGAACGAAAGACGGCCCGAGCGACCGTACTGGGCGGGTTCGGCGGTCGCATACCACGACTTTCCATCCGTGGAGCGGAACACTTGAAAGCGATAGCCGGTGGTTTCGGGGCCTTCAATATCTTTCGGGACGAGGCCGCCGGTGATGAGCTCAGCCATGCTGGCAAACTGGCCGTTGTGGCCCTGCGCATAAACCACCTGCGCGAGCGAGATGCGCGTCAACATGTCCTGGACGTCACTGTGATGAGCATTAATGCGAGCTTCGAAGAAAAACTTCTTGCCTTCCTTGCGGACCAGCTCGAGGTTCTCGCGATCACCTACGATCCACGCGTTGTCGATCTTGATCAGCGATGCAGGCTCGATCTTTTCCTTGCCATCGGCGTCGATCACTTTCACGAAGACGGTCGCAGCGTCACCGCTGATCTGCTCGCCAGTGATGTCGACCTTCTCGGGAATCTTCTCGCTGACGGCGATGGCCATCTTGTCGAAATCGGGCTTGAGATCGTCGTACTCCTGCGTCGAGAGTCCCTCGATCGCCGCGCGATAGATCGTAATATCGAACGCTTCACGATACTTTTTCTCGCGCATCATGCGGTAAAAATCACGCATAGTTTCCGTGGGCGTGCGCGCGGTTTGTGCGAATGAGGCGGAGCCAAACAAAAGAACTGTTGCGAGTAAACATGTAGTGATTCGCATGGTCTCAATAGTTTAGCAAACTGTAGGCGCCTATTGAGGAACAAGTCAGGAAGAGGGGCTTGCCCCCGCTTTTCCAACAGCGGGCGGGGGCAAGCCCCTCTTCCTGACTTGTTCCTCCAATAGAGCTGCCCTACATTATCGTTTCCATTCATCTCGAGGAGCGACAGGGGTCGGCTTCAACACCAACTCTCGTCCAACAAGATACAGCAGAATCGTGAGTAGCAGGAACGGAATCATTCCCAGCACGTCTGAATTCGGACCTTCGAAGAACGGATTGTGATGCGTCGCCCACTCCTCGAAAACCTTCAACTGCGTGACGATGCCTTCCCTCAAATTGAGGAACGCGAAGATCACGCCCGCGAGCGTCGCGCCAGCAATATAACCCGAGGCGAGCAACACACCGGGACTCTTGTCCGTCTCCGCCGCCATCTGTTCTTCGCTGAGATTCAAATTCTCCGGCTTCTTCCGCAGGTACTTGTCCACCAGCCAACGCACTGCGCCGCCAACAAAGATCGGCGCCGACGTCGATATCGGCAGATAAACCCCGACCGCAAAAGCAAGCGACGGCACACCGCTCAACTCGAGCACAATCGTGATCATCACTCCGAGCAACACAAGCCCCCACGGAAGCTCACGACTCAGAATTCCCTTGATGATGTATGACATCAACGTCGCCTTCGGCGCGGTGAACTTCGCAACGGTGTTGTTCGAGCCTGGCACCTTGTCGTAGATACCGTTGATACCCGGATCCGCGAGATAAACTGGCACGCCCTGATCGTTCACGAAGTAACGTCCGGCTGGACCGTAATCGGTAGTCGTCTTGTGTACGACGTTGTACGCGTTCGAATCGGCGCTTGCCTGTCCGCCTTGCAGCCGCTCTTTCTTCGGCTGATCTCCGCTCTTAACGTACTGATCGGGACTAAATCTGAAGTCCGCGGGGAAACTGAAATCCTTATTCTGGGCCACCGGCACGTAAACACTGCCCGACTGGTTCATCGCCAGCAGGATTGGTCCAAGCGCGAGTGCAGAAACGAGAGCGCCGACGAGAATCGCGATCTGCTGATACTTTGGTGTAGAACCGACGAGAAATCCGGTCTTTAAGTCCTGCGACGTCGTGCCACCATTCGAAGCAGCGATACACACGATGCCGCCAATCGAGAGCGCGGTTACGAAGTACGGCGGGGCAGTCCAACCGATAACCAGAAACACAAGACACGTCAGCAGCAAGGTCGCAACGGTCATTCCCGAGATCGGGTTCGACGACGATCCGACTTCACCCGTTAATCGCGACGAGACCGTTACAAAAAGGAATCCAAACGCGATGATCAAAATCGCGCCGAGAATGTTGAAGCGCAGATTAAGCTGCGGAACGATCATGATCACAATCATCAACGCTATGATTCCGGCGAGCACAAACTTCATCGAGAGGTCCTGGTCCGTGCGCGGCGCGTTGTCGTTGGAACCTGTACCAGATCGTCGCAAATCAGCAAGGCCGCCTTTCAAACCGCTCCAGATCACAGGCAGCGATCGAAACAGACTAATGATTCCACCCGCTGCGACTGCGCCCGCGCCGATGTAAAGGATGTAGCCCTTTTGGATCTGCGTGACGCTCATGTCTTTGATCAGGTGTGTCGTTTCCGGAGCGAGTGGCGTGATCCAGCCGCCACCGAAGTACTTGATCGCGGGAATCAAAACCAGGTATGCGAGCACGCCGCCCGCAACCATGATCGATGCGATGCGTGGTCCGATGATGTAACCAACGCCGAGCAGCGCGGGGTTGTTTTCGATCGAGATTGAGCCGCCTTCAAACGGCTTGCCAAACACTTTACCCGGATACTCTTTCCACGTCTTAAAGATCTGCTCGATACCGTAGTAAAGAAACCCGAGACCGAAGCCACTGATGATCGTCTTGCCGCCAGTCGCAGCTTGATCGACGATCGTCGTATCTCTTGATCCTTCGCGCGCGGCGGCACGAGATTCATCGGAAGCACCGGCCTTCAACACTTCAGCGCAGGCAGTGCCTTCGGGATACTTTAGAAATCCGTGTTGAGCGACGATGAGCGCGCGTCGCAAAGGAATCATCATCAGGATGCCGAGCAGACCGCCGAGTACCGAAACCAGCATCACACGCGATAACTCGAGATCGAATCCGAGAATCAAGATCGCCGGCATCGTGACACCAATACCGAAGGCGATCGACTCACCGGCTGAGCCCGCTGTCTGAACGATGTTGTTTTCGAGAATCGTGGCGTCGCGCAAACCGAATTTTGATAACACGCGAAAAAGCGTGATGGAGATCACCGCAACCGGAATCGACGCACTGACCGTTAGACCAACCTTGAGCACGAGATAAAGCGAAGACGCACCGAAGATGATGCCGAGTACCGTTCCCACGATCAGCGGCAGTATCGTCAGCTCACGAAGTTTGACTCCCGCCGGGATGTAAGGTCGAAAAGTCGTTAAATACGGATTTTCTGGCTTAAAACCGACCCGATCGGGGTACTCGTTTGCAGGGATGCTTTCACTGGACATCCAAATTGACCTCCAACAAGTTTTGAAAAACGGGGAGTGCGCAGGGGTTAGAAAACGCCGTTACTTTACCATGAATGCAGTGTTTTTGAACCTGATTCGGCAGTCTGAGGTTGCCCAATGGGATTTCTCACGCAGCGGCGCAACGACGCAGAGAAATCCGCCGCGCGATTGCGCCGCTGCGGGAGTAGTTTTGCTAAACTGCCGTCCACCCATGCGCAAACGAATAATCACACTGCTGCTGCTCTTTCTCGTGACTGGCGTCGCTACGGCCCAGAAGAAGATCCCGGCGCCCGCTGAAGTCCTCGGCTTCGTGCCCGGTGAGGATCGCAAACTCGCTTCCTGGGACCAGATCGTCGACTATTTCCAGAAACTCGACGCTGCGAGCGACCGACTCGTCTTCGAAACGCTCGGCAACACGACGATGGGCAAGCCGTTCGTGATGGCTACCATCAGCTCACCAGCGAATCTCGCGCGCCTCGACGAGCTCCGGAAGATTCAGGGCCAGCTCGCCGATCCGCGCCAGCTCGGTCCAGTCGCCACACGTGATCGCAAAGCAGCAGAGCTGATTCGAAAGGGCAAGAACGTCGTTCTAATCACTTGCGGAATACACTCGACCGAAGTCGGCTCGTATCTTTCGAGCACATTGATCGCATATCAGCTCGCTGCCTCAACCGACGCGAATGTTCAAAAAATTCTCGACAACACGATTGTCCTGCTCGTGCCGTCGCTGAATCCTGACGGCGTAGACATCGTTAAGAACTGGTACGACAAAACACTCGGCACACCGTTCGAAGGCAGCGATCCACCCGAGCTGTATCACAAGTACACTGGTCACGATAACAACCGCGACTGGTATGCATTTACTCAGGTCGAGACGCAGCTCACTGTCGATAAGATTCACAATGTCTGGCATCCGCAGATCGTCCACGACATCCACCAGCAAGGCTCTTTTGGTTCGCGTCTGTTCCTGCCGCCGTACATGGCTCCGGTCGAGCCAAACGTGCCGAAAGCGATCGTGCAGGGTTACACGGAGCTCGGAAACTGGATGGCCGCCGAGATGCGCGCCAAAGGCTTCGAAGGCATCACTACGAATTCAACCTACGACGCATGGACTCCGGCGCGCGCGTATTCGCACTATCACGCGGGTGTGCGCATGCTGTCTGAAACGGCATCAGCGCGAATCGCGTCACCGATGACGTTGAAGTTTGAAGAGCTACGTTCGCGTGAAGGCTACGATCCGCAGAAGGAGTCGCCGAAGTTTGGACCACTGTGGCGTGGTGGTGAGTGGAAATTGAGCGACATCACGAAGTACATGACGACTGCGGCGTTTCTGTTATTGGACCATGCTGCGACGAATCGCGAGCAGTGGCTCCGATGTTTCTATGCGATCGGAAAGGAGGCGGTGCGACCACGCCGCGCGGGTGAGATCTTCGGGTTCTTGGTCGAGCCGTCACCAAATTCCGAAGCGCTCTTGAACATTTTGAAAAGAGGCGGTGTCGAGGTTTCGACTCTTCCAAGCAATAAACAACTGGTACGAATGGATCAGCCGTACGGCGCGTTTGCGAAAGCATTGCTCGAGGTTCAGCATTATCCAAACCTCAGAGATGCTGACGGGCATCCGATTGCGCCGTACGACGTGACTGCAAATACGTTGCCGTTATTGATGGGCGTTCCGGTTCAGGCTGTCAAAGCGCCATTCCGTGCGGTGCGAAGGACGGAGCCGGCTTCAGATGTTCTAACTGATGCACCGAAGATGCCGCGTATCGATCTGTTTGCGATCTATCACTCGGCTGTGCCGAGTCAGGATGAAGGTTGGACCAGGTGGATACTCGATTCGAAGAACATCTCTTACGGCGTGCTTACAGACAAAGAGTTGCGCGCGGGCATCACTGTTTATAAGCCGTCGCCCGGCGTCACGGGGAAATATTACACGTTACTCATTCCCGATCAGCCGGCCCACACGCTGCTTGAAGGTTATCGTAGCGGCTCTATGCCACCTGAGTTAACCGGTGGCCTCGGACCTGAAGGCGTGAAGACGTTGCGAGATTTTGTTGAGACTGGCGGCACGTTGGTCTTTCTGAACCGCGCTGCTAACTTCGCGATCGAGCAGTTCAAGTTGCCTTTGCGCAACGTTGTGGGAGGACTGCCGCGCACGGATTTCTATGTGCCTGGATCGATACTGCGCCTCGAGCTCGACACGTCTCATCCGATCGCACGTGGAATGCCGAAAGAAACAATCGCGTGGGCTGAAGACTCGCCTGTGTTTGAAGTGACAGCAAACGATCCAAGTGTTCACGTGATCGCATCGTACCCGGCGGATAAAGATCCGCTGCTCTCCGGCTGGTTACTCGGCGGCAATTTGATCAAGGGCAAGGCTGCGCTCGTCGAAGTGACAATGGGAAAAGGACGCGTGATCCTGTTTGGCTTCCGGCCTCAATATCGTGCGCAGTCGTTGGCGACATACCCGCTGTTGTTCAACAGTTTAGGTTCTCGGTAAGTTTTTTTTCACGCCAAGACGCAAAGGGCGCAAAGGCGCAAAGGCGGGTCAAGTGCTTCGGGCGCGCCTTTGCGTCTTTGCGCCCTTTGCGCCTTTGCGGTGAAATCTCCTTCGGACGCCTCCAGATTCTTGAACTTTCCCTGCCAACAGGCGTATAACTACCATTGACCGCGATGGTCCCTCTTCTTTTTACTTCGGTTCTGGTTTTTGGCTTACTCGCTATCGCCATTTACTTCTGGCAGAAACCCGCGAACACGTCGCAAACTACTGACCTGCATCTGCCACCAGAAGAACCGCGGAGCCTGTTTTCCGACGTCCGCCTTAATCAACTTAGACCCTCGACTAACGATCAATTACCGGAAAAAGGCTCGAAAGTAGACGCAGAGACTTTTCATCAGGCCATCGCAGCCATTAAAGCGTTCCAGGAATCGCCCAATAGAACTTCCACAACAAACCTGCTGCATGCCGCCGCCCTTTCTGACAATGCGAAGAATTACGGCCGCGCCATCGAGCTCGTGCTGCTCTCCTGGCGAGAAGGTAGCCTGTCAGACTTGTCGGCGCGCGAGCTTCAGGCGTTATTCAACAGTGAATACTGGGTACTGTCGTCACACACTCGAACTTCAGGCGCAGGCTTCGTCCTGAAGGATACGCTTTCCAACGCGAATAGTGAGCTTGAGTCCACAAACAACCCAATCTAACCATCAACTGCCTCCAGAGTTGAATTTGAAAGAGAAAGACCATGCCAAATCTTGAAATCACAACTGTGATCCCTTTGCTTTTCCTTGCATTCGTTCTGCTGATCATCTTCCTCGTGATCGTGACCCGGATCTTCGTAAACGTCGGTGCACGAGAAATCGCGATTAAAGAACGACGGTACGTGGGCGCGAAAATGCCGCCGGGACGAGTGGTAGCCACGGAAGGCGAAGTCGGAATTCAGGCCGACGTACTGAAGCCAGGCTTACACCTCATCAAGTTTCCTTTTGAGAAAGTTGTGCGCAAAGTCCCTTTGATCGAAATCGGCGCCGATGAGATGGGCATAATCGAAGCGATTGACGGTGAGCCGATGCCTCCCGGCCGCATCTTTGCGCCAGATCGCGCCCAGAATGCTCACAACAACTTCCAGGATCCGATCGCGTTTATCAAACAGGGCGGCGTGAAAGGTATTCAGCTCCGCACCCTCCCGCCGGGTCTCTGGCCCATTCACCCGTATCTGTTCCGAGTTTCAATCGCGAAGGCGACGCTCGTGCCGCAGGGCAAGGTTGGCGTAGTCACAGCCGCTGACGGTGACCCACTAGATCCAGGCCGCCTGCTGGGCAAAGCGATTATCGACCACCGCAACTACCAGGACGCCGAACAGTTCATTCAATCCGGCGGCCAGAAAGGACCGCAGGTCGACATCATGACACCCGGCGTCTATCGCATCCTGACGCAATCTGCTTCTCTCGAAGGTGGCAATGAAGCGAAGCCTGGTCTCTTCAACGTGCGCCTTTTCGATGCGACTGTGATTAATGAGAACCAGATCGGTCTCGTCGAAGCGCTGGATGGTGCGCAGCTCAACCCGCGCGACTACGTGGCTGAGTCGTTCGCCGGTCACGACAATTTTCAGGATGGACATGAGTTCATCGGCAAGGGTGGCCAGCGTGGACCACAAAAAGACATCCTGTTGCCCGGCACTTACTACATCAACCCGCTGCTGTTCAAAGTCATTCCCGAAACAGCGAAGGAGATTAAGCCGGGTGAAGTCGCAGTGGTTGTGTCGAACGTCGGTAAGGATCCTTCCGAGGAAGTCCGACGTGAGATGGCCGCGAAGGTGCGGCAACGAATGGAACGCGAGCAGAAGGAGCAGGTTGAAGATTCTGTAATTCGTCTCGACGTGATGGACGATAAGCGTACCGCCGAACAGATCAAGGCTGATCTGATGACGGGCGATCCAGCCGACCGGCGACTCGACGAGGGCGCACACGAAGCTTACGTCGTTCCCGAAGGCTATCGTGGTATTCAGGAAGCCGTGGTTGGACCAGGCCGCTACTACGTGAACACGCTCGCTATCTCGCCGATCGTGATTCCGACGACGAACCAGACGGTGGAATGGACGGCAGGTGAAGTTGCCAACACGTTCAACCCGTTCGAGGTGATCTCGAAAGACGGTTTTACGATGCAGTTGGAAGTGCGCGTTGTCTTTCGTGTGAAGCCTGAAGATGCACCGTTCATGGTGGCGAAGATTGGCGGCATCGAAAGGCTAATTCAAAACGTGATGCACCCGCTGATCGACTCGATCTTCCGTAACCAGGCGTCTGAGTCGTCCGCGATGGCATACCTGCAAAACCGGCACGAAGAACAGGAACGTGCGGAGGCTCGTGTGCGTGCGCACTTGCTCAAGTATCACGTTGACGTTGTGAACGTGCTCATCTGCCACATTCATCTTCCGGAAGAGCTGATGAAGACGCAGACCGAGAAGATCCTCGCCGAGCAGCGTCAGAACATGTATAACGCTCAACGCGAGGCCGAAGAGAAGCGCATTCAACTCGAGAAAACCAAGTCACAGGCCGACAACCAGAAAGATCTGATGGCGGCGACTGTTGGCGTCGAGATTGCGAGCAAACGAGCCGAGCAGCGTAAGGCTGAAGGCGAGGGCGAGGCCCACTACATCCAGCAGACGGGCCGCGCTGAAGCTGAGAAGGTTCGTTTGATGGGTGAAGCGCAGGGCGTCGCTTATCGCGAACAAGTCAACGCGCTTGGTGCGCAGGGTGTCGCGCTTGTCGAGACGTTGAAAGTCATTGGCGAGAAGGGCGTTCGCATCACGCCGGACGTCATGGCGACCGGCAGCGGAGGCGATGGCGGCAGCGGAATCGGCACGTTGCTGCTGATGAATCTTTTCCGCGAACGACTCAACATCGCTGGCTCGAACGGCGAAAAAGCCCCAACCAGATAGGGCGTTTTGCCCGGTATAGGTCCTATAAATCCTATAGGACCTATACCAACACACAAAAGCTACAGAATCTCCACGCCTTCTTGGTCTAACTCTCGTAATTTCTCGGCGCTCGGTCTAACAATCTTCAATTCAACGCGCCAAACACAAGGAGGAGTGGGATGAGACAATCACTCGGCTTGATTGCTTTGATTCTGTTCGTGGCGGGTCTCAGCTTCGTTCTGTCTGCGCAGGATCAGCAGGGTGGGCGGCCTATAACCGTCACGATGACGGGAGCGGCCGAAGTGCCTGGCCCAGGCGATCCCGACGGAACCGGCACGGCCAGAATCACTCTTAATCCAGGAAAAAGCCAGGTCTGTTACGAGTTGAAGGTCGACAAGATCGCGACTGCTAACGGCGCTCACATCCACGCCGGTGAGGCCGGTAAAGCTGGGCCGCCAATCGTTACGCTCACGCCTCCTGCAAACGGCTCGTCAAAGGAATGCGCGCCGCTCGAGCAGGAAAAGATCATGGACATCATCAAAAACCCCGGCAACTACTACGTGAATGTCCACAACGCGGAATTCCCCAACGGCGCCCTGCGCGGCCAGCTCGGGAAATAAGCCACAGATGAACACGGATGAACGCAGATCAGAAAAATTCTTATTCAGATCCGAGTTTTAATCCGTGTCATCCGTGCTAAATTTTCCGGTCCAGATACATCTGCGCCGCCATCTTCGTGAGCTTCCAGACTCTCGACCACGCGATGTGACTGTCGCCGTTCTCGCGGCCCGTGAGTTTGTCGAAGATCATTTTGCGGAAGGCGCGGCCCTCACGTCGCAACATGAACTCCTTCGCAAACGGTTTCGCAGTCTCAAAGAAACTGAAGCCCGGGTCTGTCACGACACCGATGCCTTCGAGCGTCATCAGCGCCCGCATGATGTAGGTGAAGTTTGACGGCAGACGGAAGGGATACTCGTAGATCACCTCAGCGAGATCGTACGTCAACTCCTTGAAGTTCACTTCGCCAAGTTTCAGATTGAGATAGTGCGTGAACAGACTCTCGACCACCGGCCGCACCGTCTCCGGATCGACTCCCGGCTTTAGGAAATTCAGATTTATGATGTCCTGGCCCAGGCCCTTCACATCACGACCAACAACGTGAAAGAACGCGTCGATCATTTGCGTCTGTAACGTCGGACTGATCCGCCCAACCATGCCGAAATCGAAGAACGCAAGATGCCCGCTGTCCATCACAAGCAGATTTCCGGGATGCGGATCAGCGTGGAAGAAGCCGTCTTCGAGTAGCTGCTTGAGATACGTGCGAATCAGCATCCGGTTAACCTTAACCGGCGAGATACGATTCGCTTTCAGTCCTTCGAGATCGACTACCTTCGTACCGCGAATAAAATCGAGCGTAAGCACGCGTGTGTTCGTGTGCGTCCAGTAAATCTTCGGCACTCGAATCGCGCGCCACGTGCGGAAGTTGTAACGGAACCGATCGGCGTTACGCCCTTCCTTGACGTAATCCATCTCTTCGAAAATCGTCGAGTGAAACTCGCGCAACATCCCTTCCCAATCAGCATTCTCATTCGCTTTGGGGAAGAATCGATTCGTTAGCTTCACGAGTCGAAACAGGATCGCTACGTCGAAAGAGATGGTCGACTGTAGATTCGGACGTTGAACTTTAACGGCGACTTCCTGACCAGTGTGCAAGCGTGCGCGATAAACCTGTCCGAGCGAAGCAGCGGCGATCGGCTCGGCGTCGATTTCCTTGTACGCCTCGTGCAAACTGCGACCGAGCTCCGCCTCGACAATAGCAAAGGCTTCTGACGACGGAAACGCCGGCACCTGGTCCTGCAATTTCTGAAGCTCTTTCACGTACTCGAGCGGCAACAGATCGGCGCGTGTGCCGAGTGCCTGTCCGATCTTGATGAACGTTGGGCCAAGATCGATCAACGACTGGCGCAGCCACACCGCTTGCTTCTCGAGTCGAGCTTGTTTCTTCGCTGAGCCTTCAGCACCGCGAAACACTAGATAGCGTAACGCCCGGACTAATCGATCAAACGCAACGTAGAGTTCTGCGGTCGCCCACGCTTTGAATCTCGCCTTACGTCCGAGTCCACGCGCGAGCTCCAGTCGCCTTTTAACTCCGCGATCGTTGAAATCCGCACGGATGTCGTAAGTGTCTAAGAACAGGTAGAGCGAGAACAGCCCGAGCACGCGCGCGACTCGCGCCGCACGCAACCAGCCGCGCAAGTCACGACCCGCAAGAATCTCGTCGACCAGAGCTTCGGTTAACGGTGGAACCTGCGTCGTCTGCTTCGGCGCGGGCTGCGCGGTCACAGCCAAACCATTTCCATTTGTCTTAACTAATGCCTGATTTGTATTCATTACTAAATCACTGCCAGCATGTGCTTCGTGCCGGCTCTGTCAAAATAACTGTTCGCACGATCGACATCTATCATAATTTGCGTTTTCAACTGCTCGATTGAGCTAAATTTGCGCTCATCACGCAGGCGATATAAAAACCGAACACGCACAACATCGCCGTAAAGGTCGCCGTCCCAGTTCATTACGTAGGTCTCAACCGAAGGTTCCGTGGTGTCCGCAAACGTCGGTCTCAGGCCCACATTCGTCACGCTACGGCGCCATTGCCCATCAATCAGCGTGCCCGTGACGTACACTCCATTACGGGGTATGACGCGGTTGTGTGGGTGGAGGTTGGCCGTGGGAAAACCCAGCTTGTGACCGCGTTCTGCGCCTCGCTCGACGCGTCCTTCAACACCATAAGGTCGGCCCAACATGCGTCGCGCGAGGTTCACGTGGCCGCCAGCCAGTAGTTGGCGAATCTTGCTCGAGCTGACGCGACAGCCACGCAGCTTAACCTCTGGCACTTCGCCAGCGACAAAGCCGAGCTCGTCGCCCATGCGTTTCATCAATTCGATATTGCCTTCGCGATTGTGCCCAAACGCGAAGCCTTTACCGAGATAAATCTCCTTCGCATGCAAACGATCCACTATCACATCACTGAGAAACTCCTCAGCGCGAATCGCTGAAAACTCTTCCGTGAAGCGCACCACGATCGTCTGTTCGACACCGAGAACACCTAACGCTTCGATCTTCTGATCGAACGTTTGCAGCAGTGGCGGCGCCGACTCGGGATGCAACACGGCACGCGGATGCGGATCGAACGTGATCACCGTCGGCACTGCAGCCAATGCGCGCGCGCGCTCGACAACGGTGTGCATGATCAACTGGTGACCGAGATGCAAACCATCAAACACACCGAGCGTGAGCACGGTCGGTCGTTGAATCTCGGCGTTATCAGTTCCGTGAAAGAGACGCATTCACTCGACTACCAATCCGTCGTAAGCAAACTCGACACCTGCAGGCAGGCGCTTTGAATCGCGCGCATGCTTGATGTCGTGGGCGATATGGGTAAAGAAAGTTCGTCGTGGCTTTAGCTGGTCCACGTATCGTAAAGCCTTATCGACCCACAGATGTGTCGGGTGTTCAGTGAACCGCAAACAATCAAGCACAAGCACGTCGAGACCTTGCAGCGCGTCGATTGTCGCGGGCGGGATCTCGCTGAGATCGGTCAGGTACGCAAAATCGTTGAAGCGATAAGCCATTACCGGTAGGCGTCCGTGGATTACTTCAAGCGGCGTGATCACGAGCTCTTCGCCGACGCAGAAACTCCCGCCCGGCGTCACGATGTTGGGAATCACTTCCGGCAGACCACCACCGAAGTGTGAAGGCTCGAAGATGTACTTGAAGATACGTTTGATATCCACCCACGCACGTTCATTCGCAAAAACATTCAACGCGCCAAAGCGGAAGTTCAGCGGGCGAATATCGTCGAGTCCGAAAACGTGATCGGCGTGACAGTGAGTGATCAGAACTGCATCGAGATGCTTCAGCCCAAAGCGCAACGCCTGTTGTCGAAAGTCGGCAGACGTATCGACCAGCACGGTGCGCCCGGCATGTTCGATGATGATTGAAACTCTCAGACGCTTGTCGCGAGGATCGTCTGAGATGCAGGTCTCACATTCACAACCGATTGACGGCACGCCGGTGGAGGTTCCCGTACCTAAAAAGGTAAGCTTCATCTCCCCCCAGTGATATCGCTCCCGCTGAATTTTTGCGCCTGTTGTTGCGGCGAGTTGACGAGCGAAACGTACTGCATCCGAAGATCGGCGAGCAGCCCCTCGAGCATTCGCTTCTCCTGCGGCGTCAGGTTTCCGTCCGTCTTCTTCTGCAACATGCCCAGGATGTCGATCCAGTGCTTGCCCGCGTCGATATCGACGTCGCGCTGGTGCGTCACCGGGTGCTCCACCATGCCGAGCGTGGAGGCAGCATTCTGAGCCAGCAACATCAGAAAGTTCATAAAACTCGCCGGGTCGCGCGCGTCGGCGAGATCTTCTTCACTGAACTCCTCTTCTGCTGCCGGTGATTCCTCCGCCGCCGCAGCGCTTGCTGAAACTTCCGGTTCCGGTGTCGCTTGTGCTTCCTCGACCTCGGGAGCCGGCGCGGGTGCGGCCGTTTCCGGTGCGGCGACGGCCGGCGGTTCAGGCTTCTCTTCGGGAGGCAGATCTCGTGGGCTGCCGTCCGCATTAAACAGTCTTCTGTCCGTAACTTTGAAGTTGGGTTGATCTTCTTGCATGCGGTTATTAAACCATAAAGGCGCTAAGCGCGCATGCGGTGTTAGACTAACCACATGCCCGCAACATTTAACGATTTAGTCGCACTTATGTCGCGTCTGCGCTCGCCCAACGGCTGCCCCTGGGACCGTGAGCAAACGTATGCCACGCTCGCGCCGATGCTGCTCGAAGAAGCTTACGAAGCGTTTGAAGCGGTCGAAGACGCGCGCGAGGGACGGCCGCGTGAATTGTGTGACGAGCTTGGCGATTTGTTGTTTCAGATCGTCTTCTACGCTCAGGTTGCGAAGGAGCGCGATGAGTTCACGATCGACGACGTCACGACGGCGATTCACGACAAGATGGTGCGTCGACATCCACACGTGTTCGGTGACGTCGAAGCCAATGATGCGGCGACGGTGTTGCTCAACTGGGAGACGATGAAGACCGAAGAGCGACGTGCATCAGGCAAAACTGAGAACACCAGCACATCGTTGTTGACCGGTGTCTCGTCGAAAGCGCCCGCGTTGATGGAAGCGCACCAGTTATCGACGAAAGCAGCTCGCGTCGGTTTCGATTGGAAGTCTGTTGACGATATCTTCGATAAGCTACAGGAAGAGATCGGTGAGCTGCGTGCCGCGATCAAAGATCACGTGGAGCTGAAAGACGAAGCGAATCACGCGCGCGTGCGAGAAGAGCTCGGCGATCTGTTGTTTGCAGCAACGAACATCGCGCGACACATGCAAGTAGAACCCGAAGCCGCGTTGAAGTTAACGAATCGAAAGTTCAGGCAGCGGTTCGAATACATCGAGAACGCACTTCACGAACGTAAACAGGCATTTGATCAAACGTCGATCGATGAGCTGGAAGAGTTGTGGCAGGAAGCGAAGAAGAAATGAGCCACGGATTTCACGGATTCACACTTTTTTATCTGTGTGATCCGTGTAATCCGTGGCTCAATATTTAGTCGTTGATTCGGATCGATTGCAGCACCTGATTGAACGCAGTATCAAACCCGCGCTCGTTCTGTGGGGCCACCGCGACCATGTAGAACACCGACCCGTTACGCAATTGCGTCGTGATCAATCTGATGGTCTCCGGGCGGCCGGTGGCTTCGTTCACGTTCGTGAGCGTCGTCCATAGCGCGTTGCGGCCATCGAGCGTGCTTCGTTGATAACCACCGCTCGTCCGCAAGTTGTTATTTCCCTGCGCGAAGTTGTTGATTAACTCCTGAGTCGCACCCTGCAGGTTACGGCTATTCGTTTGGCCCACACCAAAGCTCACACCGTGCGTGTAAACCGCTTGCCCGTTGTACTGGCCATACGCACCCTCCGGCACAAACCAAACAGAATTACCTTCACTGACCTGCCGCCAATTGCTCGGCACACTCACATTCACACCGCCATTGAAAATCGAAACGCTCTGATAGCGTGACGACGGATACGACACGCGACCCGCCGGCGCACCGTCCGGATAATTGCCGGTCTGCTCACCTGTCGGATACCGCTGCCCGCTACGTTGAATATCAGCCATCGTGGGCGCGGTGCCGTAGCCACGCAAACGTTCCTGAACACGCGCAAACGCACGCGAGTCGCGTTGGGCTGATGTGTTAACGCGCAGGTACTGAGCTTCCCGGTTGATGCGCGCATAACGATCGTTCGCGCTCGGGTGATCGCTCAAGAACCCACCGCCACCGCCGCCTTGTCGCTCGATTGTTTGGAACATGTTGGCGAGATCGCGCGGATCGTAACCAGCCTGGGCCATGATCTGCGCACCAAGAATGTCGGCTTCAGTTTCGTATTCACGACTAAACTTCAGCAGGTAAACCGCAAACGGCGCCTGGGCCAACTGGCCGACGCCTGGTCCACCGAGAATCGTACCAGCAATACCGGCGATGCCGCCCAGTATGCTGTACTTCTGTCCCTTACTCGCCTGCGCCGTGCCGTGCCGTAGCGCCACGTGACTGATCTCGTGCGCCATCACGCCCGCCATCTCACCTTCAGTACGCGCCGCTTCGATCATGCCGCGGTTGACGTACATTGGACCACCGGGGAGCGCAAACGCATTGATGTCTCTCGCATTTACAACTTTGAAGTAATACTGAAATTCGGGATGTTGAAATTCCGACGGAATGGCCGTGACGAGCCGGCGTCCTACGCTCTCAACGTAGCTCTGCACTTCCGAATCGCGCAGCAAGGGAAACTGGGCCTCAGCTTCCTGCGCCGCCTGCCGTCCGAGTTTGATGTCGTCCTGAATACTGTACTTGTTACTGTGATACTTGATTTGCGTCGCTTGCGCGAACGCCGTGAACGGCATCACGCTGATCGCCACGAGCGTTAGCCACGCGATAAAAGTCTGTCTCTTAAACATCGATTTTGTTACCTCCATTACCGATTACGACTTGCCCATTGGAAACCGGCAATTCGTCCTTTTCGGGGAGTGTTGCACCAAAACGAAACGCAGATATATCTGCCAAAGATCGGTTTCACTTCGTAAATATCGCATATTTCGCGACCAACCGATCAGGGCAGTTATCAATGCAATGAAAATGCCAGATGGGGATCAGCCCCGGTTGCGAGGCTCGATATGCTGATTAAACCATTGAGCCGGTTCGGCCAGTGGGGCTATTTGATGCGGCTCGCCCTTCCAGACACGAATCATCGAGATAATCAGGAAAATAAAGGCTGCGAGTTTGAACATCGTTCCGCCGATGGTGCTACCCGTCAGCATGCCGATCACACTGAAGATCGTTTGCGCTATTAGAAATGCGATGTGAAGAGCGACGCCTTGTGACGCGTGAAAACGAACTTTGCCTTCACTGCGCGGCACGAGGAACAACTCGAGCAATCCAACGACGAGTCCGATGTACCCGGGCGCGTAAGCCAGCATCGTCGCCCATTTCTCCGGGATGCCGATGCCGAGTATTGGTCGTGATGAAGAAGCGGCGCTGGCAGGCGGCTGGTAAACGTTCTGTCGCGATTGATACTGCGCCGGCGGTGGCGCGTAAGTCGGGGGAACGAAGATTGACGGGTATGGAGCTTCGAGCGGCGGATTGTCGTAACGACGAGTCGGCGCCTCGGAATAAACGTTCTTTCGCGCGTCCTCAACGTTCTCAGGCCGGGGCGGTTCGTTGCTGACTTGCTGCGTCGTGCCGCCGACTTGCTGAGTGACGCCGCCCAGGTCGCTCCAAACGTCCTCTGCTTTCCTTTCAACGTCTGGATCGAGAGGATTAGTGTCGTATTTGCTCTTCTTCGTCTCCATCAATCTATCCACAGACTACACAGATTAATCTTACTAGTCTGCGATCTCATACTCAACCGGTTGCCAGCGATGCTCCCGCTCGGAGATTGAGAAAGCCTTGATGATCGCCTCGCTGCCCGCGAGGCCGATAATCAGGTATTTGGCCGTGGGATAGTAGGCGAGGCGAACGTCGGTTTCCGACGGGCTCGGGTCGGACGCGCGCGGGTGTGAATGATAGATTGCCAGCAGATCTTCGCCGCGCTCGCGCATCTGGCGTTGCGCGGCGAAAAGATCTTCAGGTGCGGCTTCGTAAGCTGATTCGGGATGCGGTGTGACGTTGCGAAGGCGATAAAGCGTGACTGCGCGCGTTTCGGAGATGCCGCCAATCAATCCACAACACTCCGCCGGCGCCGTTTCGCGAGCATGGGCGATCATCGCGTCCACATGTTCACGACGGAGTTGAAGCAGCGGCATGGTCAGTCTTCGACGACTCGCAGGTGCAACTCTTCCAGCAGTTTTGGATCGACTTCACCAGGCGCCTCGATCATCAGATCGGCAGCGGACGCGGTCTTTGGAAATGCGATCACGTCGCGAATGTTGTCAGTGCCGGCGAGGACCATCATCAATCGATCGATTCCCGGCGCGATGCCGCCATGTGGCGGTGTGCCGTAGTCGAGTGCGTCGAGAAAGAATCCGAACCGCTCGCGCGCTTCGTCGGTGCTCATTCCGAGCGCTTTGAAGACGAGACGCTGCACGTCGCGGCGGTGAATACGAATCGAGCCACTCGCCATCTCGACGCCATTGATCACTGGATCGTAAGCCTTGGTTCGAATCTGGCCGAGCAGATTGGCCTCACCACCTTCGACCGCTCGTTGCAGCAGTTCGAGATCTTCATCGACCGGAGACGTGAACGGATGGTGCATGGAGTAGTAGCGACCATCCTCTTCGTGAAACTCGAACATCGGAAAGTCAGTCACCCAAAGCGGCGCGTAGACGTTTGCCGGAATCAGGTTTTCACGTTTCGCGATCTCGTTTCGTAGCGCGCCCAGACTCGCGGCGACGATCTTCGGCTTGCCGGAAACGATCAGAACCGCGTCGCCTTTCTTCGCACCACCAACGTCAGCCATGCGCGTGACAACGTCCGCGCCGAGAGCTTTCAAAAGTGATGACGTGGTTTCATCGCCTAACTTAATCCATGCGAGTGCTCCGGCGCCGTAACGTTTCGCAAACTCCTGCAACTCGTCGAGCACCTTGCGCGAAAGGTTTGCGCCGCCAGGCACGACGATGCCTTTCACTTGTCCGCCGGACGATAACGCCGACGCGAACGGCGGAAAATCAGTTCCTTCCACAGCGTGGGCAAGATCCTGCAACTCCAATCCCTGAATGCGCAGATCTGGCTTGTCTGAACCAAAGCGTCGCATCACTTCTGCAAACGTGAAGCGCGGAAACGGCGCCGGCAATTCGACATTGATGAGTTTGAAAACTGATGCAAACAGACCTTCGATCAACGTGTAGATCTGATCGAGCGTGGCAAAGCTCATCTCGACGTCGAGTTGTGTAAACTCCGGCTGTCGATCGGCGCGCAGGTCTTCGTCACGAAAACAGTGCGCGATCTGAAAATACTTATCGAGACCGCCGATCATGCACAACTGTTTGAAGAGCTGCGGCGACTGCGGTAGCGCGAAAAATTTGCCCGGGAAAATACGCGACGGCACGATGTAGTCGCGCGCGCCTTCGGGCGTAGATTTGATCATGATCGGCGTTTCGATCTCAGTGAAACCCTGTGCCGACATGTAGCGCCGGATCTCGTTCGTCACGCGATGACGGAGTACCAGGTTCGACTGCAACTGCGGCCGGCGCAGATCGAGATAGCGATATTTCAGACGCAGGTCTTCACTCGCGAGCGCATTAGGTGCTGCGTCGAGCTGAAACGGCGGTGTGCGCGCATCGTTGAGTGTCAACAACTCTCGCGCGTGAATCTCGACTTCGCCGGTCGCGAGCTTTGGATTACGTGTATTCTCAGCACGCGCCAAAACTTCGCCTCTGACTGCAATCACATACTCGCCACGCAAATCCTTGGCTTTCGTGTGCGCTTCCGGCGCGTCTTCTGCATTGAAAACGACTTGAGTGATACCGTCGCGATCGCGAAGATCGACGAAAGTGAGCTCGCCAAAGTCACGACGCTTCGCGACCCAACCCATCAGCACGACTTGCTTGCCGATGTCCTGGGCGCGCAGTTGTCCGCAAGAGTGAGTGCGTTCTAAATTTCCTAAGTTATCCAGCATTCTTATCCACAGATTACACAGATTGCGCTATTTCTAAACGGTTTCCCCCGGGATCGCGAACGTAAAAGCGCGACCAGCCGGGCGTGGGCAAATCGTCAGGTATGATCTCGACGCCTGCATTCCGAAACCGTTCCTCAGCTTGAGCGAGGTCGCTCACGGTGTAACAAACGTGTCGCTTGCTGATGCAGTTCTCGCCTAGTGGACTTTCAATAGACAGATGAAGTTGCAAACTACCGAGTTGGTACCACGCGCCGCCGCGTCCGCGGGATTCTTCGGGCTTTGGTACTTCTTCGAGACCCATCACGACGCCATAAAAATGCTTCGCCGCATCTTCGAGCGACTTCGGAACGGTAACGTTGACGTGATGAATTTGGGCGTTCATTTCATTAGAGACGCATTGAACTCCGCCGATCGATTTCGCGGAATGCTCAACGAATTCCACTCCGCTGAACGAAAGTGCTTCGCGAGAAAAACGATCTGGCCAATGTGATACGCGTAGTGCATCAGTTGGCGATTGATCGCCTGCACGATCGTGTGCTTCTCACCGCGAATCAACACTGTCTTTTCGAAGTCTTCCGGAGTCAACGGCTCGATTGCATCAAGCACGCACTTCCAGCCACGCTCCCAGTAAGCAAGCACGTCGTCCTTGGTGGTCGTCGCGTCGATGACAAACTCCATGTCGCGATTGCGATCGGGTTTCTCGCCGTCGGAAGTGAGAAAGTCAGTCCAACGGGAGATCATGTTCCCGGCCATGTGCTTCATGACCACGGCTACGCTGTTTGCTTCCTCGTCGAGAGTTACAAAAAATTCTTCGTCTTTCAACTGCGCAATCGCCTTCTCCGCGAGCTTCTTGTACGCCCGCATCGCCGACACCGCATCTTTATGATAGTTCTGAACTATATCTTCACTGGACATAATGACCTTCTCGGGTTCAAAAGAGTGGTTCACGCAAAGACGCGAAGAACGCAAAGGCGCAACGGCGGGTCAATTTCTTCAGTCGCGTCCGAGGCTTTGACCCGCCTTTGCGTCTTTGCGCTCTTTGCGTCTTTGCGTGAGAAATCCACATATCAGATCTACCGCCTCTTCGCGTCTAACCGATTGCTGCTCGCCGCTTGCCATGTTTTTGATCGCCACCAACCCCTGCGCCTGCTCCTCTTCGCCAATCACAGCAACGAACGGCACATCAATCGACGACGCATATTTGAACTGTTTCCCGAGCTTATCAGCCTCTGGATACAAATCAACCGACAGTCCTCCAGCTCTCAACTCCCTCGCTAATTTAATTGACTCCGCGACACTATCTTTATTCCAAATCGCCACCATCACATCAACCGGCGACGAGCTCAACCCGGGCGGAAACATGTTTCTCTCGTTCATCACGACGAGGATGCGCTCGAGCCCCAGCGAGAACCCACACGCGGGAATGTCCTGCCCAAGAAACATCCCAACGAGGTTGTCATAGCGCCCACCGCCACCAAGACTCCCCGCGAGATCCTTCACATTGATCTCCATGATCGCGCCGGTATAGTAAGAAAGTCCACGCGCAAGAGTCGGATCGATCTTCACGCGATGACCAATCCCCATCACGTCCGCGTAATCCAGTATCGACTGCAAATCATCGACGCCCTGCGCGCCTAGCTCATTGTCTTTCACAAACTCGACAATGCGGCCCAGCACGGCTTTATTAAACGCTTGCTGTGCATTGTCTTCAGTCACAATCTCGGCAGCGTGTTCGAGCTCAGATAATGCGGAGAAGAACGATAACAATCGCTCACCCGCAATCTCTGCAACGCCGCGCGCCCCAAACTCTTTTTTGACTCCCTCGTTACCGATCTTGTCTAACTTATCCAGCGCGATGAGTGCTGATTCATGCTTGTCCAGCGAGACGCCGGCGATGCCGAGAATTCCTGTCAAGACTTTCCGGTGATTGATTCGTACACAGAAATCTTTGAACCCGAGTCGCGATAAGACATCACTCGCCGCACTAATGATCTCTGCCTCGACGATCGTCGAACGCGAGCCAAGCACGTCAACGTCACACTGGTAAAATTCTCGAAAGCGTCCACGCGCAGGCCGGTCTGCACGCCACACCGGTTGAATCTGATACCGCTTGAAAAATTTCGGCAGCTTGTCGCGATACTCCGCCACTACGCGAGCGAGTGGAACCGTTAGATCGTAACGCAGTGCGAGATCGGCTTCGCCCGTTGACTCGTGTACGCCGCGCTTGAGTATTTTGAAGATGAGCTGGTTCCCTTCTTCGCCATACTTGCCCATCAACGTCTCGATGTTTTCCACCGCAGGCGTTTCCAACGGCTCAAAACCGTAACTCTCATAAACTTCCTTGACCAGATCGATGACGTATTCGCGTTTGCGAACGTCTGCTGGCAGGAAGTCGCGCATGCCGCGCGCTGGTTGTGTCTTCGCTGAAGGCATTACTTGAAAACCGAGAAACCGGCGTAAATTACAAACTGATTCAGGCCGCGGTTCGAACCCGATGTATCTCCATTTGAGATGTGGTGAAACCTGACACCGATATTTACCGCACGACGCTCGGAAGTAAAGATACGGACGCCGCCGCCCGCTTCACCGACAAAAGCAAATCGCCCTGAATCCTCGATCGGCACGTCTTTATTGAAATAGAGTAAGCCGCCGTTGAGGTGAACAAACGGATGGACCTTCCTGCCGTTTCTGAAATCGAGTTGCAAGCCCAGGGGCGTGAATCCAGCGCCGTAAGCTGTCTCGCGTCGAAACGTATCTACACCAGTCGGGCTCGTCGTGCGAGAGACGATCACGCCCGTGGCTACGGCGACTGGAACAACGTCGAGCGTGTACTGCAACGCGAGCGAGTTGTTAGCAGCCAGCGTGCGGCCGTAGCGCAGCGCGGCGATAAAGAATTTGCGATCCTCGGCTTCGTCTTCATGCAGACCTTCGAAGATCGTGGTTGCCTTCGGTGAAAAGCCGGCCCAGAACCCCCACTCGTTGTCGCCTCGTTTGAGGAGAAACGGATTGTCGCTGGTTTGTGCAAAGACAGGCGCGCTCGCGCAGATCAGAATTAGAGCAATGAAGAAAAGTTTCATCTAGTGTCCCTTATTGTTTTCTCATGTTGCGCCGTAGCGCCGCCGCGTGAGAAAGATTCTTAAAGCATCATCTCTTTCCTGTACTCCTGCGTGTACTCCACGTAGTTCTTCCAAAACACCTCGAGCCCCGCAGCTTCTTCATCGGTCAACGGACGCTTCACCTTCGCCGGAAATCCCATCACTAGCGATCGCGGCGGGATGATCGTGCCCGGACTCACGAGCGATCCGGCTGCAACGAGCGACAGCTCACCGATGCGCACGTCGTCCAGCAGAATCGCGCCGATTCCGATCAAACATCCACGCTCGACGTAGCATCCGTGCAGCGTAACATTATGGCCCACGGTCACTTCGTTTTCGAGTATTGTAGGATGCGTGCCGTTCCGCACGTGAATCACCGAATTGTCCTGCACGTTGGAGCGGTCGCCGATGCGAATGTGATGAATATCGCCGCGGACGGTGCAGTTGCACCAGATTGAAGCCTCTTCTCCGAGGTGTACGTCGCCTATCACTTGGGCGCTGGGATCGACATACGCGGTCGGGTGAATCTGCGGGTGAACCCCACGGAACGGTCTAATCATGGTTTCGGCAGATAGTAACATAGTGTAAATTGAGGCCATGACCCGACCCGCACTTTTCCTGCTCCTGCTCGCTGCCCTCGGTTCAGCGTCATGTACCGCCGCTTCGCTCTACAAGGTGAAGCCGGTTACTGAGCTGCCACCGATGCCTGCAAACACGCGCAGCGCAGACGCGGGCGGTGTGACGATTCGCGTTGCACCGTTGCTCACAGACGAACAGAGCCAGGAGCTTTTCGAAGCGAACTTACCGCTCAGCGGCGTATTGGCATTGCGAGTCGAGCTGGCGTTTCAGAGCGGCGTGCCGGTAGAGCTCAAGCGCGCGCGGTTTCGTCTGCGTGATAGTGAAAATAGAGAGTGGAAACTACTGTCACCGAAGAGTGCGGTATCGAGAATCATGAAGGCGAACGGTGTCTACGCCTACAATCCGAATTCACGCAAGCAGTTTGAGAATGAGTTTGGCGGCTACGCTATTGATTTAAAGGCGCCGCTGTCGTCAGGAGACTCGCGTCGCCACGGCTTTCTATTTTTTCAAACTCCGGACAAACGCTCGGTGCGCTCCAGTCAACAGTTAACTTTGACGATCGAGCGCCTTCCGCAACCCGCCTCGATCACCATCAACTAGAGCATCCACAGATTACGCAGATTTTTTTAATGTCTGTGTAATCTGTGGATGGCTTGTTTTGCAGCTAGCCTCTTGGGCCGGTGGCCCTCACGGTCAGCTCGGTTCCGGCAGTCAAATCAAGATCGTTTCGACCCTGAACGTATACCGATCCTGCACCAGCGCCGGCGCCAATCACCGCGCCGATCGCCGCACCTTTACCACCGCCCGCAATCGCACCAATAATGGCGCCCACCGCTGTACCGATGGCTGTGCGTTGAACTGTCTTGTTGGTCTGGTCGCTGTCGCGAACCGCGCCTTCGTTATCAACACGAACCACGTCGCCATTCGGCGTACGAACCGATTCGAGAATACCGGCAAAGCGATAGCTCCGGCCGTCTCGCATCCGAATCGTGTCGAAGTCCAACGTCATCTCCGAGCGTCCGGTAACGCGGCCGCCCCGATTGATGCTCACCACTGAACCCTCAACCGTTGCACCGTCATACTCGCCCGGCGATCGAACCGTCATCGTGAAGCGATCGCCTTCGCGAACGTTCTGCGTTGACAGATCATTGTTCAGCACCGCAACGAGAGACGTTCCGTTCGGAATTATGAAGCTGCCCGTCGCCACGTCACCAACGCCACCCGTGTTTTCGCGATTGGTGTCGTAAATGTTCAACTGTGCGACGTCAGAAGTCCTGTCGTAGTAAGTTTTGACTGTCACCGGTTGCGTTACGCGATCGCTGTAGAGCGTTCGCGTGACCAGCAGCTCACGACCATCACTTGACGGATCGAACGTAACGGTAAAATCATTGGCACGCTCGCCCGTCCTCGTGATCGTTAATGCATCGCCCGAAAAATTCGCACGAACACGAACACTGCGTCCCTGCGGCGTCTGCTCAACCTGTTCCCGACCATCCGCGACGAAGTTGATCTGCGGCGCACGAGTCGAAGCGATCGTTACTGAAGTTCCACGACGATCGATCGCAATCATCTGCGGCGGATCGAAGCGTCGGAGCAGCGCGTCGTACACGCGCTGGCGCTCTGCTAGCGAAAGGTTTCGCGTCGCGTTATCAACAGCCGTGCGCACATCGTCGCCGCGGCTCGTATTCAGGCGGAAAGTGCCATTCAAATCCCTTCGTGAGCCGCCAGGGAAATTACCGCCCTGGTTATCACTGCCCGGCACGTTCGACCAGTTCCACGCGATGCTGTATGCGCCTGCTAACTGATCGAGATCTGTTCGCAGCGAGGTCCAGTTGTTCTTCGTTTGGTACGAGAGCTGGCTATCTGCGATGAAGTTGTTCAGGTACGCCGCACGATCCAAAACGTTTTGCGCGTCAGACGAGCTCGACTGCCGGCTGTTCACACGATTTCGCAATTGGACCAGCGCGGTCTCGAAATCACTTAGCTGGCGACGAACTTCGTCGAGCGGGTAACGATTGCTCGAGCGCGTTAAATCCTGACGCAGGTTGCGACTAAACGTCGCTGAGCGAACGTTGAGACGATCGATCAACTGTCGCATCTGGACATCGCTCAGGTTGTAGTTGTTGTTACCTATATCGCCCGGGACTGAGCCAATACCGCCGCCTGAGCTCCAACGCGGACTCAGGCTGTAATAGTTCGCGAGTTGATCGAGATCCGCGCGAATGGCCTGCCACTCACGGCGCGAGCCTCCTCCGAGGCGATTGTTTGCGAAGAAAGTATCGATCTGCACACCGCGATCGAGAAGCGCCTGCGCATCTGCGGTGTTTGTTCGGCGCGTTCCCAATCGCCGGTCGAGTTGGTTTGCTGCGTTCTCGAAATCCACGATTAAACGGTTGATATCGTCTATCCGATAGTTGTTTCGATCCGCAGCGTTCTGCACTGCGCGCTGTAGCGAGTCAGTGCGGGTTTGAATACGCCGCACGACGTCGCGAATGGCCGCGTCGTTGCCATACTGGGCCATGCCAGTCGTGGCCACGCCGGCGGTCACCAGCGCCAATAGGAACGTCATGAAAATTGTTTTTCTGATGGGTCTCATCTCTTCTCCTCCTTCAGACCTGGGGCCTGCATTTCAAACTTTGTGCCAAGCGAGTAGTCGTTCAGGGGAAAGGCTGAAAATGATACGTACCGCTGAATCACCTTCAAACAATGCTCTAACAAAATTGCAGTGTTTGAGGGCCTTGGTACGGTAACAAGCAAACGCTGTGGCACTCGGAGGAGGGTCGACGTTTTGGGGTGCGTGGGAGAGGATTTCTCACGCAAAGACGCAAAGAAACGCAAAGACGCAAGGGCGGGTCAAATGCCTTGAGCGCGCCTTTGCGTCTTTGCGTCTTTGCGTCTTTGCGTGAACCTGCTTTATGGCTCGGGTGGGGCGGGTTTGTCAGTCCCGCGTTCGCGATTGAACACGGACGACGGCAACCAGGCCGGCATCGCTTCGTCATTCGCGGCGCGTAGCCCCATCAGAAGCATCACACTCGCAACAGTGCGTGGCCCAGTCCAATCCCAATCGGGACGCACGATGTCCGTCGGCTGGTGATAGTCTGTTTTCTCCCACTTCTTCAAGCGGTCAGTCCAGCTTTCGACACTGCCGTCAGGCGCTCCGAGAATCATGATCCCCGGAACACCTTTCTTCACGAAGAAGTAGTGATCGGAGCGATAAAACGACTTCTCTTCAGGCATCGGATCCGGAATCACTTTGAGCCCACTCGCCGCCGCGACTTCATTCAACAAACTGCCGAGTGACGAATGCTCAGCACCGTAACCAACCAGCACCTTGACTGGTCCATAAACTTCCGTGCCCATGCCGTCGAGATTAAAATCAGCAGCGACTTGCTTGATCTTCCACGTCGGGTTCTTCACCCAGTAATCCGATCCGTAGCCGCCATACTCTTCTCCCGTCACTGCGAGAAAAATCATCGAGCGGCGCGGCCTGGTTTCAGTTTTGGAAAAGCTTTCGGCGATCGCCAACATCTCTGCGACTCCGAGTGCGTTGTCGGCAGCACCGTGATAAATGCGGTTGTCGGCTGAGAGACCGTAAGCGTCGTAGTGAGCTGAGAAAACAATCGCTTCCGCCTTCAACTTAGGATCGGAGCCTTCAAGCAGTCCGACTACATTATTGCTGGCGCCTTTCGCTTTCTTGAGCTTCACGGTGATGCTGCCGTTTTGCACGAGATCGATTGGTCTGAACTCGCTGCTCTGGGCTTTGGTGAAAGCGTCAGCGCGCGTGACTCCCGACGCCGCGAACAACTTTTCCGCCGCCGGCTCGCTGATGCTGATGAACGGTGGTAGGAAATCAGGCATCTCCTGCTCGCCATCGAGCTCGACCTGCCGTCGCGTCAAATAATCGGCGAGCTCGGAGAACGTGAGAGTTTCCATGTCGCCGCCGATAGTCACGATTGCCGAAACGCCTTTCTGGATCAGCGCGCGCAACACATTGATTTGTGCGTGCGCTTTCTTCCACTGCTCTTTACCGATCTCAGGTGGTGGACCATCGCGCAGCACCGCGATCTTTCCACGCAGATCGACGTCGCCGAGATCGTTGCGTTTAAGGAAAGGAACCGAGAGGCCATAGCCGACGAAGTACATCTTTGCATTGATGTTTTTGTCACCACTCAACGGCGGTGACACGAAGTAATCCGTTCCGAACTTGAGAGTCTGATCGCCAACGGTGAATGCGGTCTGCGGTAGAAATTGTGTTTCTTTGAATTTGATTGATTGCAGGTAAGTGTTGTTGTCACCGAGTGGTTTGAGACCGAGCTTTGCAAAACGATCGGCGAGGTATGCTGCGGCCTTGTCACCACCTGGTTGCGCCGTCCCACGCCCTTGCATGTCGTCTGCGGCGAGCGCGTTCACCGTTTCCTTGAGGCTCGCGACGGTTATTTTGTCGACGAGTTTCTGCTCGGCCGAAGTGATTGCGCGTGTCGTTGCCGGTGCGGCGCTCTGCGTCCAACCGAGCGCGGTTGAGGTGACGAGCAGAAGGGAGAGTAATAGCGGGAGGGATTTATGTTGATTCTTCAATTTAAATTTAATCCTTCGTAGAAAACTCTTTGACAAAAATGGGCGGCCACGGAGGTGCCGCCCCTACAGTTATTTATTATCAGACTTTAACTCAACCTGTCGATCCAAATCCGCCGGCGCCGCGCGCGGTCTCATCGAGATCCGTCGCCCACGCAGCTTCAGGCGTGATGATCTGTTCGATGATCAACTGGCAAATCTTACTTCCCGCGGGCAGTTTGATGGTTTTGTCACCGGTGTTGTAGAGCACACAAACAATCTCACCTCGATAATCCGAATCGATCACACCGGCGAGCACATCGAGTCCATTCTTCGCCGCCAATCCCGATCGCGGCGCCACTCTCCCATAAAACCCGGGCGGAATCGCCACGGCGAGCCCTGTCCGCGCCATCACACGCTGCTTCGGGGCGATCTCGAGATCCTCAATCCCACAAACATCCAACCCCGCCGCGAGCACACTCCCACGTTTCGGCAGCACGGCTCGTGGATCGAGTTGTTTGAAACGAAGCATCGTCTACATCTTCGGCAACGTCACGCCGCGTTGGCCCTGGTATTTGCCGCCGCGATCTTTATAAGAGGTTTCGCAGATTTCGTCGGATTCGAAGAAGACGACCTGGGCGACGCCTTCGTTGGCGTAGATCTTTGCGGGTAGTGGCGTGGTGTTGGAGAACTCGAGTGTTACGTAGCCTTCCCATTCTGGTTCGAAGGGTGTGACGTTTACCAGAATTCCACAGCGTGCGTAGGTGCTCTTGCCGAGACAGATTGTGAGGACGTTCCGTGGGATACGGAAGTATTCAACCGTGCGCGCGAGGGCGAAACTGTTCGGTGGAATGATTACCGACTCGCCTCTGAGATTGACGAAGTTGTTCTCGTCAAACTCTTTCGGATCGACGATTGTGCTGTTGATGTTTGTGAAGAGTTTGAACTCGTCGGCACATCGGATGTCGTAGCCATAACTCGACGTGCCGTAAGAAACGATGCGCTTACCATCGATTACTTTGATTTGGCCGGGCTCGTACGGCTCGATCATGCCGTACTCTTTGGCCATACGGCGGATCCATTTATCTGATTTGATGCTCATCTTGTGTAAGAAAAGGCATTTTACAGGATTTCAGGATGTAACAGGATTTACGGGATGTTTTATTGCGCAGCGCGGCGGATGTTCACAGTTCCATCGCCAACCGTGAATTTGAAATAAGCGCCGCCTGCACCGGCGCGTCCGCGGACGGTGCGCTCAGTGATGCCGGGTTTTTCACGTGAGGCAAGGCCTTCAAAGGTGTTGACGATTTTGCCCGTGCGCAGGACTTCCGCATCGATGTCGCCGCTGAATCCGGGTTGCAGATCAACGTTGATCGTTCCCGAAGCGATGCGAATGTCTGCGCCAGCGCCACGCCAACTTCGTGCTGGGATATTCAAAGTAATTGAGCCAGCGGCGACGGTGGTTGTAACAGTGCCGCCAGTTAGCGATAAAGACGTGTCGCCTTCGGTAGCACTCAGACGCAAAGCTCCTTCGACACCCGAAAGCTTCAACGTGCCGTGCCCTGCATTCACTTCAAGATCGGTATTGATCGGAACGCGCAGTCGATAATCGATTTTCCAAGGCAGGTTGAGCAGGTTCTTGGGAAAATTCTTCGCTGTTTTTTTCATGTAGGCGCGATCGTGCGTGCCGGTGGTGAGTACACTCAAGTGGTTCAAGTCTTGGTCAAATACGAAAGTGTTCACTTTAGCAAGCTGGTCCAGGTCAGCTTCTGTCGGACCTTTCAACTCGATGTCCGCAGTCAGCTCGACTTCATTGTGCGACCAGCCTTCAACAGTCACGTTACCTCTGGGCGCTGCGATCAACGTGACCGTACCGCCATAAGAGAAACGAACCGTCTCCTGCCGTCGCGTCGTGCGCGTCAAGAGTTGAATCTCAGTAGGAGCGGGTTTTTGCGAGAAGACTGGACCAGCGAGACTTAAAAGGATTGAGACAAAAAGGATCGCTTTTGACATCGCCAAGCATAGTAGCGTCGTTTGCGGCATTCGAAAACAAAAAAGCGCGTTGAAACTCCGCTGAAGAGTATTGGTTCAGTTGGAAATACGACGAAGGCGTTCGCCAACCCCGGGTTCGAGGAACGAGAACCCTGGGGATCATCACATCAAAAGCGTTCTAACCCTGTAAGGGTTCACCAACCGGCTAACCCTTTCAGGGTTTGGTCCATTTATGGGAACCTACCCAGGGTTCGAGGAACGAGAACCCTGGGCTGAAATTAGCCAACGTCTTCGGCGTAACTGAACCAGTAAAAAAAAGGACGTTGCGTGTTGCAACGTCCGTAATGAGGCTTGCCATTGGAGCTGCGAAGTTTATCTTCGCAAGAAAGTGATCTGACCACTGAAATTTATAATCGACACGGACGAGCGGCCGTCGCCAACATCGCCGACGATCTTTCTTCCGTCCTGCGACTTGAAGTTCTTGTTCCAGAAGTCGTTCAAGGCGATCTTGCGCGCGGGCGATGCCGCTTCTAGACGAAACGCCGAATCACCCGGAATGCGAATCGTGATGTCGCCCTTGTTTGACTTGAACTCGTAAGTCCCAAACCGCTGAAACTCACCGTCATAAAATATGTTGCCGATGACGTTCTGCGCGACCACATGCGACGCACTGATATTGGTCAGCTCGATGTCGCCTTCCGAAGAAACGTGCGCGCGCACCAGACCACCGCGAATGTTCGCTACACTGATATTTCCACGACGCGTTTCCAAATCGACTGATGAATCAACCGGAACCTGTAGCTTGAAGTTGATGTCGCCGACGTCGCCTTTGCCGCGGTTCTCGCTCATCACATCAACCACGAGACTGTCGTTGATCTGTTTCGGCGTAACGTGAGTTCCCTTCGACTCGATCGTCGCTGACAGACGAATCTCATCTTTATTCCACGATTCGACGACGATCGTGCCGGAGATATTTCTCAACTCGATGCGGACATTTTTTCCGGCCGCATAGCGCTTGGACATCTTTTCCTGCGCATAGGTGATAGAGGACAGTGCGAAGAGAGCACCAATCGCGAGAACACCAGCGCGAACAGAGGAACGCGAAGTTAAGAATCTAAATTTCATTACGATGGGGCTTTTGCTCAAACCAATCTATTACAAATCGGAAAACTCTTTCAGCAACGCCAGCTTGTCATTCAACGATTCGTTGAGCATCTGTTCGGACACTTCATCATGGGGATTGCGTTTCAGTTCGTTCATCGAATCGGAGACAGCCTGGTCTACCACTTTCATGTTGCGCTCGAAAGTCTCGCGCATCTCAGGACTCCAGCGAGCTTTGTTCAGCTCAACGCGCTGGTTCCAGTAGTCAATTACCTGGCGGCGCTGGAAGAAACGATCGTCTAAATTCGTAGCTTCAGCCTGGGTCCCGGCCACTATGGTTGGTCCATAACCACCCCAACGACGCAACCCGACTACAGTCGCTAGCGACACCAGCAGCACGATCGCGACAGCCGACGCGGCTAATTGCGGCAACGAGAGTTCCCAACTACGGCCCATCCAGCGGCTAAAGAACGAAGGGCGTTCTGTATTTGTGTTGATGCGACTCGGGAGTTCTGCCTCGATCGTATTACGAATGCGAAGCCACAGCGCCTGCTCATTGGGCGGCGCTTCATATATTCCACGTTGCGTGCGGGAGAAGTCGACAATCGTCGCCAGGTCCTGCCGTACGCTATCGCAAGCCAAACACTCTGTAAGGTGCGTATTGAGAGTGAACTCATCTCTTTGGGTAATCGATCCGTCAATCAGATCGTGGATGAGCTCCTGACAAGTCTCGCAGTTCATTGCTTACCACCTTCGTTCTGTCTCATAACACACACAAATCGAATCAAACTGTCGCTGACAGAACCTACGTTCCGGTTGTCATCAATCAAGGGAAGACTGCGTTTGAAGCCGAGCCATTTTGGCAAACTAATTCCTGGCTCATAGCTTCGAGGCTATTCCTCGGTTTTCTGTTGCCTCAAAAGCCCGCGCAATTTCATTCTGGCTTTATGTAGCTGCGACTTCGACGTTCCTACCGAACACCCAAGCATTCTGGCAATTTCCTCATGTTCATGCCCTTCGATGTCGTGAAGCGTGAACACCGTCCGGTAACCGGGCGGCAGTTGAGCAATAGCCTTATCGAGCGCTATCCGGTCAACTACGGGCATTGAATTGGGGTTTTCCGTGCCTTTTACTATCTGAATGGGCGTTTCGCCGTCCTCAGTCGTCTGCTCCATGCGCACACCGCGTTTGCGGAAGTGCATGAGCACCTGGTTCACCGTCAGGCGGTGCAGCCAGGTAGTAAAGGCGGATTCACCACGGAAACTACCAATTTTTCTAAAGAGCTGAATGAAGACCTCCTGTGCGAGATCTTCAGCCTCCGAGACATTGCCGGTCATTCTCAGGCAGAGCGAGTAGACGCGGCGATTATGACGCTGGTAAAGCTCTTCGAAAGCTGCCATGTCACCATCAGCGGCTTTCTGCGCCAGCGCATAATCTGTAGTTTGCGGTGTCTCGGTTTCGGCTGCGGTCACGTGCTCGTCCACTCGGGCAAGCTCGGAAGAAATTTCACAACTTCCGGCTTGTTTTGGCACGAATCTCACGCTTCCGCGATTTTCAAGGGAGCTGCACTGTTTCCTCTGAATGCCCGCGTGGGGAAGCGATGCGGAAGTCAGTACCCTCAAACGCGGCTGTGATGCTGCGCTTCACGCGCGTCGTTGCCTTACCCGACCTAAAAATAGCGATTTTCCCAGCCGAATCAATACTTTCGTACGGCTTGCGTTGCAGGA
>JGI12363J15224_100005_pt1 | contig 44782 bp, 32 predicted proteins | sample ForSoiNitrogNN91_FD_15224 | JGI IMG/M metagenome (IMG submission 15224)
CTNCGCTACTGCTTCCGCTGTTTGCTCATCGGCCCTCCGCTTAGGGCGCCGATTTTACACCTTATTCACCTGTCCAGTTTTTGGGGAGATCCATACCGTGCCATATAGCATCGGCTCGTGCATTTTGATATCAGAGCGTTCAAGCGGGCCGCCGAACGGTCGGTTCAAATGAGCCTGAGATCAACTCTCCGCAAAGTAGCTACCTGTTGTTCTCGCAAGGATTATATTGATCAGACGATTCGGCCGGCTTGCGCTCTCCGTTTTAGACCATGGGCAACAAAATAAGTCATTCGTGAGCAAAAGTCTGGCAAGAGTCTGGCAGGCGCAGGTAGCACGAACCCAGGCACAGAGGAGACTGTTGATTTTGCTGTACTACGACCACATGGGCAGGACAACTCGGTTCATTAGAGCGTGGGAGTCTGGCGGGAGAATAGAACGAATCAACCATGGAGCTAACTATTGATTTTGCTATACTACGATCACATGGCGGGGTAGCTCAGATGGTTAGAGCGTGGGATTCATAACCCCAAGGTCGGCGGTTCGATCCCGCCCCCCGCTACCAATGTTTTCAATGACTTACGGCGGCCAGTGGACCTGGCCGCTTTTGCGTTGTGTCCAATTTGTGTCCACCCTCAGAATTCAACATCACGGCTTCGACTGCCGCTCGCTTGTTTCTCTCAGTGGCTCGAACATAACGCGCGGTCGTTTGGATCTGAGAATGGCCCATGAGCGCCGCGATAGTGAAGGCGTCATACCCGGCCTCGCCTAAACGCGTTCCGAATGTAGCCCGGAGATCGTGCCAGACTAGACCTCTGATTCCGGCGATCTTTAAGGCGGTTCCAAACGCCTTCTTAACTTCTTTGATGCGCGTTTTCGTTCGCTCATTGACGAACACATACTCTTGTCCGTTCGAGCGAGACTGCAACGCGAATAGAGTCTTGACGACTTCGGGGTTCATCGGAACCTCGCGATCCTTAGTCTTTGTCTTGGTCAGAATCAGCACGCGTCGTGAGAAGTCCACCCGATCCCAAGTAAGACGCAACTGCTCGCTTTGCCGCATACCCGTACCGATAGCCACGATCACCAGCGGCTTCAAATGAGCACGTGGCCCACTGAGCGCCGCCATGAGCCGTGGTTCTTCTTCCGGTAGCAGATAGCGATAACGCTTGTTGTCGAGTTTGTACTTCTTGACTTTGGTGCATGGATTCGTATCCGTAACCTTATAGTCAATCGCGAGGTTGAAGATCTTACTCAACAGCGTAAGCTCGTGATTGACCGATGCAGGGCTGCGGACCTTTTCTCTCCGCGTGATTGACTCTCGTCGATCGCGTTTGAACTTCTCAATCAACAGCGGCGACATCTCACGGAAAGTTTTGGTGCCAAAATAGTCGCAGATGGTGCGGGCGCGAAATACGTCGTGTCTCCACGAACGCTTATTTGCTTTCGACCACGGCAGAAAGGTTTTGCTAATGAAGTCAGCTAACCGCTCGCTACCAAGATCGACCAGGCCAAAGCGACCCTCAAAGATCTCCTGCTTGATCTTGCTCTCCGCTTGTTCTGCTTCCCACTTCGTGCTGGCCTCGGGAAGTGCTCCCCGGTAACGCACGCGTCGCACGCGGAAGCGGTAGTGCCAGTGCGACCCTCGTTTGTAAACAGACATTGTGTTCTCCTTGAGCGTTGCAGCCACCAAGAGAACGCGGCGCATGGTAGCAGCATCGATCCCTCAAGTCATTAGTTATTTTCGCCGCGTCCACTCCAAAATTTCTTCGAGATCAAAGCGAAGAATGTTAGAGCCGGGCGGCTTGCGATAAGGGATGCGATCCTGTGCAACCATCTCGTAAATCGTTCGTGTTTTGACGTTCAATAGCTGAGCAACATCGGACACTTTTAGAAGCTGTGGCCGCTTGGCTGCTGTCGCTGAATCGATGCGTGTAGTCATTACTAAAACCTCATCGGGTAAAAGAGTCTTTCGTTAAAAAATCAGTCCGCCGAGATCGAGTTCCGGGGCTTCAATCTCAAGCTCGGCGGCTTTCGTCTGTGCTAGATCAGGGTGGATTACGGTTTGTTCTATTGGTCGTTGCTGCTGCGGGGCGAGTGAATCTTGACTCAACTTGTCGCGATCTTTCTTTACCTCATGCTTGCCGTCTGGCGTTGCGTCAAGCGGCGTTGCGTGATTCAGGCCGCGATCGAGAGCCTCTTGTAAACTCGGTGGGGGTTCGGTAGAGATCGCGGGTTCATACCTTGCCCTGGAATCTCAATCGGGATTTCAGTCGGAAGGATGGCAGCTTGGGTCTGTGCTGGCTCAGGATGCGTGGGACTCTGCTCTATGTCGTGATCGAAGGGTAAAGGCTGCTGCTGAGGGGCGGGTCGATCTTGGATTGCTTTATCGCGATCTTTTCTCTCGCGTTCGTCTTCTTGTATGGCTCCAAGCGCCGTTGCTTTATCTATTCCACGATTCAGTGCCTCGCTTAGTTTGTGCGTGCCGTCGGTATATATCAAGGCGTCGTATCTGGCTCTGGAAATGGCAACGTAGGCGGTGCGGTCGTTGAGTAGGCGAGCGGATTGCTGCGTGTCAGCGTTAACCAGAACGCGATCAAAAGTTAGCCCCTGAGCGGAATAGCTGGTAACGGCGTAGCCGTAATCGAGATGGCGAAACTTGCGAAGATCAACGCTAATCTCGCGTCCGCTATCCATCGCGAGGCGTACTTGGTCGGGTTCGATTTTCGTAATCGTGCCGAGCTCGCCATTAGCAATCCGTTTCTCTCTAAACGGAGCGCGAATCTGGAGGCGATCGCCTTCTGCAAAGGTGCGCTCTGCCTCGTAGTAAACGCTCACACCGGAGAGTCGCGTCGGGTTATAAGCGAGTTCCCGGCCATCAAGAAAACGAACGGTAATTCTGTTTCTCGCGTGGTCGGTGTCTATCACTCTGGCGTAGTCGCCTGCCTTGACCTTGAACTTATCGCTGGCTGAGTTGTAGCGGATTATGTCTTCGTTGGGCCGGTAGGAATTGGCGAAGGTGCGCTCAGGGCCGGTCATGTCGGCACGACTGACATAGACCGTCGTTTGCTGATCGTTACGGCTTACGATTCCCTCGCGCTGTAGTTCTCGATGGATAAGCAAATTGAGTTCGCAGCGTTCGCGATTGGCGGGTGAAATGACTAACGTGCCAGTGGGGTTCTTGGCATAGTCCCGGGCGATGGCTTCGAAGCGTTGGTGCTCCTCGGCGATCTCGATCACCTTGCCTCGGCTAATTAGTTGGGCTACTGCTTCAGGTGTGTGTCGGACTGCTAAGTCCTCGACTATTTGCTTTTGTACTTTATCGGGCTGTCTGACGATCTCAGTCAGCGCGACGGTGGTCATGCCGTGCTCTTGGAGCTGCTCAAACGGCCTCCCTGCTTCGACTGCCTGATGCTGGCGCACGTCGCCGATTAAAAGCACCTTGTCTTCGGATGCGAGGCGGGCGAGTAATTTGTGTATGTGCTTCGTGCTGGCGAGCGAGCTTTCATCCAAAACGAAAAGACGGCTGACGGTGGCGGGCTGCTTTCGCCGGCGCAAAAACATCTGGATCGTTTCTGTTTCGATACCGCTTTCGCCAAGCTGCTGCGCGGCGCGTGCGGAGGGTGCAAACCCGCGCACCTGATAGCCTTCTTTTTCGGCTGCTTCGCGCAGTACGGAGAGCGCCGTTGTCTTGCCGGTTCCGGCCCCGCCTTGTAGACCAATATCTGATCTCTGCTGGAAAGAATCTGTTCAATCGCCGATCGCTGTTTCGTGTTTAGGGTGCGCTGCTGGCTTTCGGCGATGCTGGTCACAACTTCTTTGACGCGCTCTGCTTCAACCATCGCCGGACGGCTCTCTTTACCGTCGAGCATGGTCTGAATATTTTCCGTTTCCATCCTTACCATGCGCTGAGTTGTGGTTTCCGGTTGACGTTCCGGGCGGTTAATTGGTTTGAACTCGCCACTCTCTTGTCGGCGGTGCAATTCGGCGGCAACGGCGGCGGGGTTTGTGAGGCCGAGATTGCGGCGTAACGCGTCGATCCATACGTCGCGTATATCGGCGACGGCTTCTGTTTTAAGGGCATTGTCGCAAGCAAAAGTCACGGCTTCCTGAGCGCGTATTTCAATCTCGTTTTGGGGCAAGCGGAGCGGCAATCTTGCCCGCGCTTGGGCCACTATGCGGCGTGCCTGATTGCCGTGCCTGGCGTCCATTTCGAGGGCGCGTTCCTGCATTTTGCCGTGGTCAAAAGTTTTGCTGCGGCGATTAATGCGGGCGGCGGCTTGCTGCAATCTCGCGTTGTCTGAGACGGTCTTTCCTTCACGCTCCATGCGCTCTTTCATCTTTCCTTTTTCCTTCAAAACTTCCTTGCGGCGGGGGCTACTGTCCTGCAAGTATTCTTCGCTGAAGCCCTTGATCTCAGGTGCACCGGTGCGTGGATCAACGCGAATTTCGTAACCAAGTGCTTGCAGTTTTTCGGCAAAATGAGCGCGGTAAACAGCGGTCCCAAATGTCTGGCTCTTGTACAACTGATCCGGGTCCACGGAGCGCACTTTGCCGTCCTCACATTGGGTCATGTTGAAGAAGACAACGTGCGTGTGAAGCTGTGGCGCGGCGTAGCCGGTTTCGTGGTCGGGCCGTGAGGATGTATGCACAAATTGGGCTGCTATCATCTTGCCCGTAGTGATGGCTGGCTTGTCGCCGCCGCCACGTGCTTGCAGATATTTTTCAACCGCTTTCACTGCTTCATCGCCGCTTTCAAGATGGGCGTCCAGGACACGCCCGTCCTTTCCGACAAGCAGGGCTAAGGAAGCGGATTTCGGGGCACTGATGGTCAGGTCCCAAGCGGCGCGGTGTTCGCTGGTGGTGATTTCGTCGCCGAACTTGTTAACCGTTTCGCGGGCTGAAACTACGCGGATTAGTTGCTCTCCGGTGTGCGGATCTTGACCGGCAACTAAGCGCTCGTATTGCTCGGTAGTTACCTCACCTTTCAGGTTCCATTCCTCGGCCAGGGTTCCGCACCAGCGGCCCTGAACTTCGCCTGCTTCGCGGTAGTAATTTTCCTGGGAATTGGTGAACTCCTGCTTGTAGTAATTCGACGCCTGCCCAGCGGAAATTGCTCTGCTAATGGTCAACATAAAATTCAACTCCTAAGGGTCATGAGCGAGCTCGTTTTGAGTCGCTGTTTTGGTTTCAGTTTTGCTCCGCGTTCGAGATCGTTTCCGGTGGTAATTCCGGAGGTTGAATTTCTGCGTCCTTCGAGACACAGAATTCTTCCGCGTTCCTCGAACGAGGTTCGTTTCAAGCGATGGTTTGTGTTGACGCGAGGGTGGGAATTAGAGGGGCAAGATCAAGACTCTCGCGTGGTCTATCGGAGTCACAGTAACGAGATCAAAACTCCGACCTGGGCTGAATCGAGTGGTCCAATGATGGGCCATCTGATACTCGATTCATTGCATTCACGCATCGTGCGACTTACTGAGCCGCGATCTCTGCTGACTTTGTGGAGCAAGGGTTATGCCAAGCTGTAGCGTTACGTAGCGTGCATTTGGAATCTCGCAAATCTCTAGGGAATTCAATAGTCGCAGACTTGGTTACGTTAGGTTGGAGCGGTGAGGGATGGCCTAAAACTGGAAAGGAAACCTGCGAGTGTAAAGGAAGCCTGTCGGTTTAATAGCGCTTTGCGGGCCCAAGACTCTTACTCTACGAATGGCGCGTAACACGCGACAATTAGCTATTTTCCCCTTAGCGACAATTACAGTCGGCTGGGTGCCTGACCGCACACCGGAGGCCGAAGCGAAGCGGCGGACTCGGAGCGAAAGCGGAGAGTTGTGCGGGCGGGCTGCCGACTGACAATCCAGCTAAAGGGGAACCGCAGTTTGAAAAAGCAGCAGGGTTTTTAACCCTACTCGAAAAGCGCAAACAGGGTTATTAACCCTAGTGGGCCTATTTTTTTGATCGGCACCGGATCAAGTTGTGACAGCGATAAGTTATCTCTAACCTCTCTTAGACCCTGACTGCAACTCGATAACGATCTCCTTCGTGCTTTGAACAGCTTGCGTCACCAGCTTGTCCCAGGTTGATGCCTCGGCAGTGTTGCGACGAAATATTCCGCTGAATCCATGCACAACCAGAAAGCGCAACTGTGAGATTTCGGTATGGAGTATTCGCTCGTTAATAGTGAACCTCTGACCTCCATTTGCAACACTAAGAGCGAGGTCGCGGCACCAGTTATTTGGCTCAAGATCTGACTCAGAAGCAGCACGTTCGATCTGCGAGTATTCGTCAGGCGTTACTCGAAAAGTAATGAATTTGATTCTTTTAACTTCCGTCATGAGCGGTTTTTCCTCGCGTTCGGGCAAAAAATATAGTTTTGTTTACGCGTTAACGTCGTAAACGCGTAAATGCTTCCTGCAATTGACGTACACAAACGCAGACACGGCGCGTCAACAAACGTGCACGCGACAGCCCCCAAGCGGGGGTGTCGTGTCTAAATTCTTCAGGTGCACAGCACCTTGCTTTGGTTTTTCGTTTACAGTTGAGAATTTACGAGACGTGCGTAAGGCTGACGATCAACGCTACAACAAGAATTGCAGTGACGATCGCAGGGCGAGCAGTAGGATTAATAACCCTAAAGTGGAAATGATCGATTAGGACAAAAAGTCCTGTAATTCACGGCTGGCGATTAGCACTTCAAAAATTCCTCAGCGGTGATCATGTGGATCTGTGAGGTGAAATTCGACGCGAGGAAAGTGGTCTACGTCTGTTGGATGTTCAGGTCGGCGCGTAGGGTGCAGAGGGTTTATCCGGGTCAAGAGACCAGTTTGGTTGGGACTCTTCTTGCGGTATTAGCTTTCGGGATCACTGGGGGAAATGGCGGTCAACCTCATCGGCTGTCTAATAACCGGCGCGGGTATTCTTCCAGCTGAGGGACGATTCCTGGTTAGTCATACTGTTCGGACGGCGATCCTTATCGGATTACTTAGCGGATTACGACATTCTCATCCTACGGTTTGTAGACCTTTACGCTGCTGCGCGATGGGGAATTTGAGCTAGCGATTTTGAATGTGGTTACGTCGAATATTTCTTGGTCTGTCAATCGTGTGGATTGGCTACGTTTTGGGGGGAGTTTTGTGAGGGGAATTATGACGATTCCAGAGGAAGGATTTCCGTTGCGAGTGTACGTCGGCGAGAGTGATCGCCACGGTCCTATATATACGGCAAAGATTCTGCGTTTGTCAGAGGAGGTTTCGATGGTGGTTGATATCGTGAAGGGTCGAGAATAGGTGGGGAGTTTCTGTCCCGTTGGATGGAAGATCACGGACGAATTGGTGACGTTGGAACCAATAAAAGTTCTTAGTACAACGGCTGACAGCACGCTCTCGTGAGGGACCAGAACTGAGTCTGTCAGAGGAAGTATCTGTAACCCGTTCTGCGTACTTAAACCAATAGGGTTAGGTGCTCAGGTCTGGGAACTTGGCCTTCCGATCGGGTGAGATATCAAGCCTCAATTTTGGATGTAGAGTAGGGGTCCAAATCGCAAACCCAAGTGCAAAAAAGCACTCGGCTGACGGGTTCGTTCTTAAGGGAGTTGTCAGTTGAAATTTTGATCGGATTTTGGTGTTCGGTGCGGATGATTTCGTTGCCATCTCGGAAGATTTGTGGATTTCGGTGAAGGAGTTGAACTGTATGAATGATTGGCGCGTACTGGCGGGTACCAAAAGAAATTCAAGGCAAATTATCCAGTTGTAGCATTACCGGTAATCGAGGATCTGCGGATTGTATAGCTCGTCGGCGAACTCTGTGATAAAGGCTTCTGCCTGTTCTCTGTTCTTGAATATAAACGCCGTATTGAAGTCTGTAGAGAAAAGCTTCGGAATACCTGATATGTAACCTTGAAATGTAACTATTATTATTCCCGTCTCCGTTTCTCCGCCTTCTGCATCAATCCGGCGAAGTCGTTCCAACATTGCTTGATTGATCGCCTCAGCATAAAGTTCGTCCGCATTGGGAATGTGACCGACCTCTAACAAGTGAACGTTGGTGCCGAGAATTGCTAGCAGAGCTAGTCCAGCTCCGTCAGTTCCTATTTCGGCATCTTCTGGTACATCCATTAACCAATCAAGCAGTTCATGTTTAGTCGTTGGCATTAGTTGCCTCTCTTTCTTTTCGGGCAGAAGTTGACTCGAGTAAGTCTTGACACCGCGGGCCAACTCGCTTCGAGCCGTCACCTTAATAGGAGTAGCTTTAGCTGCAAGTTGGCCCGCGATGTTTCCAGGTATCTATTTGGCTTTGGCCTTCTCGATTAATGCGATCTCTTTGGTGAGCACGTCACGAAAGCGCGTGAGAATGGCAATGAGCAGATTGATCTTGGCCAGGGATCGGCGGCGCTCTCGCTTAGTGCCCAAGAAGAATTCAATCTGGACCCTGCGCCGGCAATCGGCAATGGTGAGCATGTTGTGACCCCACCTGTATTCGCCCTCGTTGGAGGATTCAACCTCAGCGAAGATATGCGACGTAAAACCCGTTGAGACAGGCGAGAGGAATGAACGCTTGCGAAGAGAGAAAACATTTTTCATGTTAGCAACCTCGGGAGAAGGAATTACGTGAACCTCCATGTCTCTAGCAAAACCATTTGTGGTGTCAGTTCGATTGAAAGACAGGAGGCTGGATACGCTAGGAACGCAGCGTGTGGATTATTGGGGTCCACTGCATTAGCTATGGCTTATGGACCGGGGCCAACGAAATCCTTTTTGTTAAGCGTAACCCCAACAGAGTAGCCGACAGCTACTTCCTCCCCAGGTGCGGGAGCTTGGTCAATTATCAATCCGGATTGAAGGGCCGAATCGTGACGTGTCGCCAACAGGCGGATGTTCAAGTTAGCGGCGTGAAGCTTCCTCTCGGCGTCTTCATAGCTCAGCCCTTTGACGACTGGCACCTTGGTTTGAGCTGGTCTAGACCGGCGCTCACGTTGGACGTCAATACTCAGCGCCAGAAGGGCAATTGCTGGCAAAAAGACAGCCGATAAAACGACATACACAACCAGCAGCGTCACGAGAACTGTGATAAGCAGTTTCTGTTTTCCTCGTACTGAGTAGCCGACGAGGACGCCAAGTAAAAATCTCATTACGACGGTTTCCTTTTGGAGATTCTTAGTGAATCACCTATTCGTTAACCGCCTCTTTTTTCTTATTGGTTGTGTTGAGGAATGTCTGCTAAAGGAGAGCGTGAGGTAGAGGTGTCAACTTCGAGGTAATCATCAACATATATCCGACGGTGATCGCTCAGGATCAATCCGGACGTTGATGTACAAATGTTCTACGGTGGGTTCTGGTGTCAAAAATAAATTGCGAGGATTGCCTCAAGTCGGACGCAATAAACGTACTGTAGCATTGTGGCAAATTGCCGCAGCTCTGAGCGCCGTAAGGCCCGAATTTTCATTGACAACTCGCCGAGCCTTTCGTACGCTCGATACTGGCCGTAAACCTCGCGGCTCTCAATCGACCGACCCTTTTGAATCTCACTTCTTCCCGAAAATCAGAAATAGAAAATGAGTATTAAAATTTCTCAACGACACTGCGCGAAGTGTGGTCAAGCAACCCTCGCACAGAAGCAAACGCTCAAGTATTTGTACTAATGAAAAGCTGGTTAGTAATTTCGCCTATTCAGCAATCTCGGAAGTTCCACTCGCCTCATGACGCAATAGCTTCTAACTGCTCTGCTATCCCTATACTCAACGCAAGGAGAACTCTAAATGCCTAGCAGATTATGGACCGCATATCTCACGCTCACACTCGTTGTACTTTGCACTTGGTCTGTAACCGCAAGTCCACTCGGACAAGCTGTCATCGTCAACACCGCTTTCACTGTCAAGGCAGGTGATGCTAAGTATTGGAATTTTCACGTTGGCAGCGACGGAGCTAATGTCGTCGGTAGATTCCGCGCAGAAGGCGGAAGCGGCAACGATATTAAGTGTCTGATTCTGGACGCTGACAGTTTTGAAAATTGGCGTAATGGCCACAGAGTAAAAACCTACTACAACTCCGAAAGGATTACTGTCGCCAACATCAACGTTAACTTGCCTCAAGGTGAATACGTGTTGGTCTTTGACAACACGTACTCAGTTCTCACCAATAAAGCCGTGACGGCCGATGTTGAGATGAGATGGTAGGGACGAGGTCGGTTTGCTTCTTCTGGCTGAATAACCCGCTCATAAAAGAACTCTTCTTAACTCGGATCGAAGTTCCCATGACGTACGAGAAACTGTCCAAGCAAATAGAGCAACTTAGTTATCGCGACAAATTCCGGTTGGCGCAGCTTTTGATTCAACTGGCTCGGAAGGAGGAAGAGGAAACACACCCGGAGCGAAGGCAAACTAATACTCCAACAGCAAAGTTCAATCCAGATCTGATTCAGTACGTCGCCGACAGACTGCGAAAACTTAAACCGTCCAAGAAAGCGAAAGTCTTCAATTCAATCGATGCCATGTTTCAGTTTCAAGGCGGCATCTCCGATCGTGACAAAGAGAAAATCTTTTCGGAGTTGCATAAGGCGCGGCACATCGACATTGGAATGGACGGTCGCATTCAGTATCCCTAAACATTAAAAAAAGCAGCTCTTGCGCCAATTCGGTGATCTCACCTCCACACGATGATCATAAGCATAGACCAATGGGGCGCGGGTGATGCGGAGCGTTACGCCATTCACTTGGAGGAGTTATGAGCAAGAAAATCGTACCAACCAGCACTTCACGCTTTGAAGCAAGCGTTAACTGATGTCTATTGGTACAAGTCAGACCTACGAAGCTTTTAACGTCAACGCTAAGTAAGCAGGAACTCGTAAACCAGCTAAACTAGGACGACTACAAGCGCAACTACATCGCATAGCACTCTAGGCATCTAGGCAACATTGAGAATTTCAGGCAGAATATCTTAGCGATTTGGGATCCTGTCCGCCCGTTCTTCCTCAATCCCAGAGAAGCCATTGAAACCCATAATTGCGTAGCATGCCCTCCAGTATCCAAGAACTACTCGATCGAAGCCGTAAAGAACTTCTAGATCTATCGACTCGGAATCGCCTTCTGTCGATTCCAGTTAACTCCAAGTCTGCTCGAATTATTCAGGTTCATGACGAGCTTAGCGCCGAAGTCTTTCGGCTCCTGGTGATCGAGAAGAAGAACTTGAGCTTTGTTCCAGGCAAAGCGAGTAAGCCAACGGTCGCTGCCTCGAATTCCGTGCTTTTCGACGATGAGGAAATTGGACTGCCGCAGCCAGAAGGAGACGAAGTCACTGTTAATGGCGTTGCAAAGCGCCATAGCGATGCACGTCTCCAAACGTCGCTAACACCCGAGGGTCTTCAACGTCGCCTTCTCGATTTCTACTTAAATGCTCGGACAATGATTGAGGAGCAAGGTGTCAACGTCCTTTATCTTGCACTCGGTCACCTGAAGTGGTTTGAAGCCGCTAATTCCGATACGGCAAGATATGCCCCACTCATTTTGATTCCAGTCGAACTCGAACGAAAGACCGCCTCTGAGCGGTTCCGGCTTCGCTGGCGTGAGGAAGACATTGAATCCAACCTATCGCTCGAAACCAGGTTGAAGACCGATTTCGGAATTACGCTTCCCTCGTTTCCCGAACAGGAAGATTTCGATCCCGAAGACTACTTTGATGGAGTCGCAACGGCAATCGACGAAGCAAAGAATTGGGAAGTGCTGCCCAATGCGATTACGTTAGGCTTCTTCTCGTTTGCCAAACTTTTAATGTACCGAGATCTGGACTCAAAGAATTGGCCCGATGCGCAAAAGCTTTTGAGTCACGCGACGATTTCGAGTTTACTCGCGGACGGTTTCCCACGAGTCGAGCCACTCATTAATGAAGATGCTCGCCTGGATGAGTTGATACCAGCTTCTAAATTGGACCACGTTGTCAACGCAGATAGCTCGCAGACAGTCGCAATTGAACGAGTCCGTGGCGGCGAGAGCCTCGTGATTCAAGGCCCTCCTGGCACTGGCAAAAGTCAATCCATCTCAAACATCATTGCTAGCGCCGTACTCGATGGCAAGAAAGTGCTGTTCGTTGCTGAGAAACTTGCAGCACTAGAGGTTGTCAAACATCGACTAGAAAAGGAGGGACTAGGTGCGCTGTGCCTGGAGCTTCACAGCAACAAGGCAAACAAGCGCGCAGTGCTGGAAGAAATTGGCAAGACATGGTTTCTAGGTCGGCCCAAGTCTTTGGATCTCGAAGAGCTAGTTACAAAGCTTGATTCAAAGCGCGCAATCCTGAATGAACACGCGTCTTCGCTTCACGAATCACATCAGCCAAGTATGCTGAGCTACTTTGCACTTATGGGACGACTCATCTCGCTTGGTAATCGCGGACGAGACGCCATCGACGTTACGTTTCCAGGATCTGAGACTTGGAAGCCTGATGAATTAAAGATGCGTCGTAGTCTTGTTGGAGAATTGGCAAAGCGCGTAGAGGAGATCGGCGTACCGTGTCGCAATAACTGGCGTGGTGTTTGTCGTGAGGTAGTTCTAAAGATTGACTTGGAGCCGCTGGAAAGACGAATTCTTGGTTTGCTCGAAACACTTGAAACACTGAACAAGATTTCCAGCACTCTATCCTCGCTCTTGAATCAAAAAGTTCCTAATACTCTGAGCGATTTGGATCAACAGCTTCTCGTTGCTGAGTACGTGTCGGTGGCACCCGCAGTCGATAAACAAGCTCTTTGTGATGGCGTTTGGAATGCAGGATTGGACAGCTTGAGTTCACTACTAGCTTCGGGCCACAAGTTTTCGGAAGCATTCAAAAGTGCTGGGTCACAAGTCCTTGAGTCCACGTGGGAGCGCGATTGTTCGCACATTCGTGGCCAGATTCTCGCGCATGGCCGGTCCTTATTCCGTTTCCTTTATTCAGACTATCGACGTGCAATTAGAGAGTTCCGAAGTGGTCTAACGGTCGAGTTGCCGAAGGGTTTTCACGATCGCTTATCACTGTGCGAAACAATCATTTCCGGGCAAACCGGTTCACGCGAGATTCGCATGAGGGAATCGCTTGGACGGGCTGCTTTTGGAACCTTGTGGCAAAGTGAGAAATCAGATTGGAATCAGCTTCAAGCAGTTCTGAACTGGGTTTGTAAGCAGCAAGCCGAAGGTCTGGATGAGAGTTTTCGAAGATTGTTCTCGACTGTGCACGATCAAAAACAAGTGGGAGAAATGTTGTCAGAGATCGCGGCTGTTGAGAGCAGGGCCCGGAAGGAATTGCAAGAAGTCAGCGCCGAACTGCATTTAGACTTAGAGTTTGCCTTCAATGCTCCAAATCTCAATCAAGTCCCACTGAGCGTTGTAAGCGAGCGTTGTTCCGTGTGGTTGTCCGATATGGAAGGACTATCACGCTGGAACAACTATTTCGTGAGGGCTCAACAAGCCAAACAGCTCAAACTGGACCAGCTAATAAACAGGTTGGAGGGTGGAACTATCGAACCACAATCGGTATCCGATTGCTTTGATCGAGTTTACTACAGCCAGTTATTTCGTGACATTGCTCGTCGCAAACCAGCATTGGCCCAGTTCGATGGAATGCTTCACGATAGTCACGTTTCAGAGTTTCGTGCACTCGATGAGGAACGTTTAGCACTTGCGAAGTATCGCACACTCGTGGCTCATTACGACCGCTTTCCACCGAGAGACTCCGGGGTTGGTGCCGCAGGAATTGTCAGGGCTGAGATGGAGCGAAAGCGCGGGCACCGACCAGTCCGCCTTCTGTTGAAGGACGCCGGTTCGGTAGTTCAGGCGATTAAGCCGGTGTTTATGATGAGTCCTTTATCCGTTGCGCAGTTTCTGGCACCAGGAGCTGTCGAATTTGATTTATTGGTGATTGACGAAGCAAGTCAGGTATTGCCAGTCGATGCGTTAGGTGCAATTGCTCGGTGTAAGCAGATCGTAGTTGTAGGCGACGATAAGCAATTACCGCCAACACGATTCTTTGATCGCCTTACTTCAAACGTCGACGAATCAGAAGAGGATGAAGAGGATGAAGAACCTCAAGCGGCACAAGCGCAAGACATCGAAAGCATTTTAGGTCTGTGTTCCGCTCGAGGACTATCATCTTCTATGCTTCGGTGGCACTACCGGAGCCGGCATCAATCACTGATTGCGGTTTCTAACAATCAATTTTATCGCGACCAGCTTTATATCGTTCCCAGTCCCTTCTCAGCTTCGGGCAGCCTTGGCGTCAAGTTTAACCACATTGCTGATGGTGTATACGATCGCGGTGCCTCGCGCACAAATAAGATTGAAGCAAAAGCTGTTTGCCGCGCAATCTTGAAGCATGCGCGAGAGGACAGTCAGAAGAGTTTGGGTGTAGCAACTTTTTCAGTACAGCAGCGGCAGACGATTCAAGACGAGTTGGAGCTACTGCGGCGAGAGAATCCGGACGTCGAATCATTCCTTTCAGCACATCCTCGCGAGCCTTTCTTCATCAAGAACCTGGAGAACGTTCAAGGCGATGAGCGTGATGTAATTTTCATTTCTGTTGGATATGGCAAGGACGCCAATGGCTATATGGCGATGGGATTTGGACCCCTAAGTCGTGAAGGTGGAGAACGTCGGCTCAACGTTCTCATTAGCAGAGCCAAGCATCGTTGTGAGATCTTTTCGTCGATCACGGCTGAGGACATTGACCTTGAGCGCGCGCGAAAGCGGGGAGCAAGGGCTTTCAAGGCCTATCTCTCGTACGCCCAAACTGGTCGACTTGCTATCTCGCAACCAACGGGTGAGGAGGAACAAACTTTATTTGAGGAGGCTGTAGCTGATGCCGTTGAGTCGTTGGGATATCGAGTAGATCGACAAGTTGGGATCGCAGGATTCTTTATCGATCTCGCAGTAGTCGATCTTAATCAATCAGGGCGATACGTCTTGGGAATCGAATGTGACGGAGCCGCTTATCATAGCTCGCGCTCTGCTCGAGATCGCGATCGTTTACGGCAAGCCGTTCTTGAGGACCACGGCTGGATCATCCATCGGATTTGGAGTACGGAATGGTTTCAGCAACCCAACGACCAATTGAGGAAAGTGGCTCAGGCGATCGAGAAAGCCAGAACTAAAATCAGCGAAATGAACATCGATTTGCCGGCGGCGCCTTTTGGGACTGTTAGCGAATCTGAGAATGGCCTTGAGCGAGAGACGATTCTGGAACTGGAGAATCGCGGATTAAGCCAACTGTCAGAGCCATACAGTGAGGCGTTCTTCATCGTGCCAAGCAACGCTGACCCGCACGAATTGTACACGCGAGACATGGCCGCGATCGTGCTGCGCATAATCGAACACGAAGGTCCTATTCACGAAGAAGAAATCGTTACCCGTGTCCGAACGCTTTGGGCAAAAGGTCGCGCCGGCTCGCGAATTCATGATGCAGTTGCTCGCGCTATTCGGGCGCTTGAAACAAGCAAGTCATGCGTGAGGATAGATAGGTGTCTGATGTTGCCGGGCTGTAATGTACGGGTCAGAAACCGAGCAAACGCTACTTCTCCAACGTTAAGGAAACCGGAGCATTTACCAACTGTTGAGATTCATGCTGCAGTATTGTCGCTACTGGAGGCCAACCATGGAGCTGCGATAAATGAGATACCCACTGCCGTCGCGCGACTATTTGGTTTTCAAGCAACAAGTCCTCAACTGAAGGCGCTCATTGATTCTCAGGTTCAGAGATTGGTTCTGAGCGGAAGGATCCAGGAAATGAACGGTACGTTAAAGCCATCTGATTCCACAAGCAAAGCATGATGATCGCAAGATTTAGCCTGAACCACTATCGCCACTGATAGGAGCAAATGTAATGTTCCGCCATACGCCACCATAATAGTTGCAGGCCCAGTAACTTAGCTGGATAACTTCGTTCGCGACACTCTTAGGCGCAGGTCTTAAGACTAAAAATGTTCTCCCCAACTTCCCTCGCAAATTTCCTTGCGTGTCAGCATTTAACTGCACTAGATCGAGCGGAATCTGCTGGCCAAATCAAAAAACCCTTCTTTGCTGATCCCGGCCTCAATTTGCTTGTCAAACTTGGGCTGGCCCATGAGCAAAAGTATCTGCGCTATTTGACTGAAGAACTGAATCTTCAGGTCACGCGAATAGCGCAAGGACCTTCATGGGAAGATGCGGCAGCGGAAACAGTCGCCGCGATCCGCAATGGTGCTCAGGCCATTTATCAAGCGGCGTTTAGCTCGCAGCAATGGCAAGGTCGGGCGGACTTTCTGATTAGAGTTGAAAAGCCGAGTGAACATAACGGTTGGTCGTACGAGGTCATCGAGACCAAGCTGGCGCGTTCAACCAAAGCCCGGGCCATTATCCAGCTCAGCTTTTACTCGGATCTCCTATCAGAAATTCAAGGCGTCATACCGGACTACATGCATGTGGTTCTTGGAGGCGAAGCACACCCTGAGAGATTTTCCGTTCATTGTTATCTCTCATACTTTCGAAAGGTCCGACGCGAATTTGAGAACGCTAGTCGGGCAAGAGCGGAGACCTATCCTGAACCTATAGACCATTGTGGAATCTGTAGCTGGTTCAGCATCTGCGACGATCGCTGGCGCGCGGACGATCACTTGTCGTTGGTGTCAGGAATATCAAAGAATCAGCGAAAAAGATTGGTTGCGTGTGACATCAAGACGGTCCACGCTCTCGCGAGCCTCGAACCCGGACCTATCGAAGGCATCGGAACTCAGGCTTTGACAAATATTCGCGAGCAGGCACGTTTGCAGGTTCAGGGCGAGGATGAGGGGCGCTACATCTACGAAGTGTTTGTTCCGCCAGAACTCAACAGAGGTCTTTGCTCACTACCGTTACCGTCACCAGGAGACGTTTTTCTCGACTTCGAAGGCGATGCGTTCGCACTCGATCAGGGGCTTGAATATCTCTTCGGCGTATTAACTCTCTCCGCCGATAACGGCGGAACGCCTAATTATGCGTCTACATGGGCGCTGAAACGGGCCGACGAAAAGACAGCTTTCGAGAGTTTCATCGCAATCGTGTGCCAACGACGTCGAGAGTATCCTGATATGCATATTTATCATTATGGTGCGTATGAGGAAACCGCGATCAAGCGTATGACTGGCAGGCATGCGACGTGTGCAGATGAAGTAGACGAAATGTTAAGAGCAGAGGTCTTCGTTGACCTCTATCGGGTCGTCAAACAGGCGCTTCGCGCATCCGTTGAGAGCTACTCACTAAAGAAAATTGAACCTCTCTATGGATTCAACCGCGACGTTCCATTAGTTGATGCAAACTTAGCCAGGAACACTCTTCAAGCTGTGCTCGCATTTGGTCCTATCGAGGAAGATTTCGATGAGATTCAGAAACAGATTGAAGGCTACAACCGCGATGACTGCATTTCGGCGTTGCGATTACGGGATTGGTTAGAAGAACGACGACTGGAGTTGGAGGTAAAAACTCAAGGACCCTTACCACGACCAGAATTGAAGGCAGGTGAAGCTAAAGAAGATCTATCTGCTTACCTCGAACGAGTCCGCGAGGTTGAGGCTCGTCTGATCGCGGATATACCAGCTGAAGAGGATGAACGTACTGAAGAACAAAAAGCGCGTTGGCTGCTGGCGCAACTACTCGAGTGGCATCGCCGAGAAGATAAGTCGGCATGGTGGAAGTACTTCGAACTATGCAAACTGAAAGATCAAGAATTGCAAGAGGATAAAACCGCACTCGGCGGACTCGTTTACGAGGGCGTTGTAGACCAAGTGAAGCGCTCACGTGTTCACCGCTATCACTTTCCATTACAGGATCATGCGATCGACAGGGCACCTTCTGTACATGATCCAAAGACGCAGAGCAGTGTCGGTGAGGTCGTTGAAATTAACGATCGGGAGATGACCATCGATATCAAACGAGGTCTTTCATCCACGATCCCTCATCCTACTGCGCTAATTCCACACGACATCATAAATGCAACGGTACTGCGCGAAAGCCTCCTACAGCTAGCATCATGGGTGGCCGACAACGGAATCAATGGTGTTGGTCCATTTAAAGCAGCGCGAGATCTATTGCTTCTTAAGTCACCGCGCTTACGAGAAGGCACACTTGGCGATTTGGCAGCGGCTAATCGGGAAGTAATCGACCTAGCGAAAAAGGCTGGGCTCGCTCTTGATAAAACAGTGCTTCCGATACAAGGTCCGCCCGGTGCCGGTAAAACCTACACCGGTGCCCGGATGATAGTTGAGCTAGTCAGGAACGGATCAAAAGTCGGGATTACTGGCGTTAGTCACAAAGTAATCAGCAAACTACTCAAAGATACGTGCGCGGCTGCGAGGGAAGCAGCCGTAGACTTTAGTGCCATCCAGAAGGTAGATACTGAAGATGGTTGCGATGACGCACTCGTCATTCGCACAAAGAAAAATGAAGCAGTCGTTGCCATTCTCGCGGACAATAAGGCGCAAGTGGTCGCAGGAACTATATGGCTGTGGGCGCGTCCAGAGTTGAACGAAGCAGTCGACGTGTTGTTTGTGGACGAGGCCGGCCAAATGTCATTGGCTAATGTATTAGCGGCTTCGCCGGCAGCTAAGAGCATTGTCTTGTTAGGTGATCCCCAGCAGCTAGATCAACCACAGCGCGGAGTACACCCGCCTGGTGCTGACGCATCGGCGCTTTCTCACTTGTTGAACGGCCGGTCGACAATCGGCGAAGATCAAGGTTTGTTTCTATCGGAAAGCTGGCGTCTGCATCCAGATGTTTGTGCGTTCACTTCAGAATTGTTCTACGACAATCGACTGATGCCGCGGCCGGAGAATGCCACACAGCGCATAAACACTGAAGGACCGTTTGACGGAACCGGGTTGCGCTTTATTCCCGTTGCTCATAGCGGTAATCAGAGCGAGTCACCTGAAGAGGCCGACACAGTTGGAAATATGGTGGAAGGCCTTCTGCGAAACGGTACAACCTGGACCAATAAGAGAGGCGAAACTGCACTGCTATCACTTAATGACATCTTAGTTGTCGCTCCGTACAACGCTCAGGTTTCAGCGCTGGCCCGGCGTCTTCCAGCGGGAGCCAAAATTGGAACGGTTGACAAGTTTCAGGGTCAAGAGGCTCCGGTTGTGATCTACTCAATGGCGACCTCAACACCTGAGGATGCACCGCGCGGAATGGAATTCCTCTACAGCTCCAACCGACTGAACGTAGCCACGTCGCGCGCGCAATGCTTGACGGTGCTTATTGCCAGTCCGGCGCTATTCGAGGTGCAATGCAAGACTCCCCGTCAAATTGAACTCGCCAATGCTTTTTGTCGCTATTTGGAAATGGCGACGGTCGCTTAAGCTGGGCCAAGCTCATTTAACTGATGGCAGCTTTGAGTAAGTCTAAGGTGGGCAACAATAATCCCACAATCTATGAAGCAAACACTTGCCCATTGACAATCGATGTTTCATTACGGCCTTAGCATCTCAACAGACTCCAAGTTTGCAGGATAGGGACCGGGGTGGTCCATACGGCAACCTTCCGTCGGCTCCAAGGGAAGACGCAGGTGCTCCTTTCGGGCAAATACGACTTTTTACAGGACGCGCCTAACACACTCCCTGGAGGTGGCCCAGATCGGGCGTTCGATCTGCCAATGGTTTATGCGCGGCGACAATGGGGGGCTGCTCACGGACGATTTCTACATCGATCCAAATCTTGTGGAGGCGATCTGCTTGGCCCACGACTTGATTCACCCACCGTTCGTCCACGCGGGCGAGAAGTAGGTGTACGCATTGATGCAGGTCTACGGCGGCTTCGAAGGTAACGCGCAGACACTCCGATTGCTCACTGTAACGATCTATCCTGAACGGATGGATAGAACAGGCATGCAGCCAACGCGTGCGTTCTTGAATGGCGTGCTGAAGCATAAGACGCTGCTGAAGGATCGCGCTATCGATCGACCCTTTTGCCGATAAAAGCTCTCCCGATCTAGGGTCGCCAGCACAATCGACCAAATCGGCGGCCTGTCGGCAGAACAATGACTAATTTGCTAAGGAAATTCGTGGCGGGGGCGGGATCGAACCGGCGACCTTTTCCGTCGACTAAGGGGTTCGCCAAAAAGGAGCAGGGTTTAAGGCCCTGCTCCTTTTCTTATCATCCACTTTGGCTTATGACGGTCAATTCAATGATGGATGATGCTTCAAATGGTGTGCAGCTCGGACCAAGGAATAAGTAATTCCGGTTCCGCAGGTGCGACATGGGGGAAAGGGTTCCCCTCGGACGGCCGTGACTTCGTGTTCGGCTGTATGCTGGCGGTCGTGATTGACCTTATAGATTCCCGATTCCGGGACGGTTTGACCAGGCTTATAAGCCATGATTGTTCTCCTTCTCTGCTAGTGGCCATTCTTGCGGCCGTTTTTAAGTACGCAGCGATGAAGAAGTGATAAGATGTACCCTGCAGTAGGGTGTTTATCACCCACGGCCGCTAATCTCGTTCAGGCGAGTGACCAACTCCGGACGATAACAGCGGCCGTCGCTATTTGCTGCCTTCTTTTACCAGAAATCACACGGCCTGACAACTAAAAAAGCGGAGCTCTATGGGAAATTACATAGAGCTCCGCTTTTTTTCTGCAAGAGGTCCTATGTGAAATCTTGAGAGCTCTTGACTTCACTTCGTCGGAGCTGCTATTCTCTCGCCGTCGAGCTCGCAACTCCCGACAAGAGCGAATCCTCGCTCTAAGTGGTTCAGAGCTCCCTAAATAAGGAGAGTCAAAAATGAAAGTGTCATTCCCCGCGATGCGAGGTGAGATCGGTCAGCGAACCTATTACTCGTGTTTGATGAAATTGAGCGCAATTCCCAAAATGTTTACGTTTCGAGATTGGGCGGAATTCACGCCCGAGGATCGCGAACAAAGAATTCTGAACAAGAAGCGAATTCCAGACATTGCCAAATACATGCTAGACAACGAAGATGGCTACCTCTTCGCCTCGATCACTGCTTCCTATAAGTGTCCAGTTACTTTCAAGCCGATACAAGGGTCGGAAGACATTGGGTCGTTAGAGATGGAGTTTGAAGAGGCAAACTTCGTCATAAACGACGGTCAGCACAGATGCGCGGCCATTGCTCATGCGATCAAAGAGAACCCGGCTCTTGCGGAGGAATCGATTTCTGTACTTCTCTTTGGTTATGAGAATCGATCTAGAGTCCAGCAAATGTTCAGTGACTTGAACCGGTATGTCGCGAAGACGTCTAAATCGCTTGATATACTTTTTGATAAACGGGATGAAATGGCAAACGTCACGTTGGATGTTTGTGAGAGTGTCTCTGTCTTTAAGGACATGGTTGACAAGGATGCTGTTTCGTTACCTGTAAGGTCGCGAAAGCTATTCAGCCTCGCCGCTATGTATGATGCCAATGAAGAACTGCTTAAAGAGGAAAAAAACCAAGATCACAGTTCGAGAAATGCTTTGGTAAGCCTAGCATGTGAATATTGGACCGCTGTGTCTAAAGCGATTCCGGATTGGACCAGGGTGAAGAACGGCGATATTAAAGCGATGGAGCTTCGCCAGGAAAGTATCTCCGCCCACGCCGTAGTGTTACGTGCACTAGGAGCAGTAGGAGCTGAACTGATGAAGGAAGACCCTAGCGGCTGGAAGGGTCGGCTTCTTGAACTGACAAATGTTGATTGGAGTAAGAAAAATCCGGAGTGGGAGAACATTTGCATTGTCGCAAATTCAGTGGCGTCTAATCGGCAAGCACGTTTGGCAACTAAGGCATATCTCAAGCAGAAGCTTTCTCTGCCGTTGAGTGAGACAGAAGTTCGGGCGCTTTCTCGGCCTGAACCAGTTATTTAACGAAAACCCTGACACTTGAGATGCATGTGAATTCATTGGTCCACATGCATCTCTTTTAATATACAGAGAGAGCAGAATTATTACTCCTGCTCTCTGAGTGTTTTGCAAATGCTATAAACTTGGCTTGTTCCGCTGACAGAAGCATAGCAATTACAGTTTTACACCCGTGACTTTGGTAATCTGCTATCCTGACCCGTCGGGGGGCAATAGACGGTTCAGGCATTGGATCCCCCTCTACTCCACCATTTGTTTCAATCATTTACGGCTGCCCGCACTGGTAGCCGTATTTCATTTGTGGCCGTGTTATAATCTCATGCACGTTTGCTGGAATACGCGAACAAGGAGAGTACAAGATGAGTAATACTGTTTCAGAAGCCGTTACTCCGAGTCTTGCCGAGCTGTCGCGCAAAACTGGCCTCATTCTACGGCCCGTTGATTCAACGACCGTGAACAATCTTTTTGCCGAACTCGAAAAGTACAACTCCCAAGAACGAGCAAAAACCTTTAATGACCTCAAAGATGCTTTAAACGAAACCCGCGCGTCACTTGGGGCCGAAGCTGTTTATCTGGATGAGTAAGCTAATACTCCTTGATAGCGGTCCTCTGGGAATCATATCCAACCCCAGCCAATCACAAACAGTCGTTACCTGCCGCGAGTGGGCGCAGAGGCACCTTGAGCGGGAAAATGTAATTGTTGTTCCCGAGATTGCCGATTATGAGGTCCGACGGGAACTACTACGAGCGGATAAGGCTAGCGGCATTCAACGTCTCGACTTAATTAAGACCACCTTCGCCTACATGCCTATCACGACTGCCGTCATGCTGCGGGCCGCACAGTTTTGGGCACAGGCGCGCAAGACGGGAAAGCCGACTGCGGATAATGCAGCGATTGATGCTGATGTTATTCTGGCTGCGCAAGCCGCAATTCTAATTGACGAAGGCAGCGACGCTGTTATTGCTACTTCAAATCCTCGTCATCTTGCACTGTTTGCTCCCGCCGTCGAATGGCAAAATATTAGCTAATGTTCTCATCGCGAAACAAATGGTTGGTCTGATCCAATTTTCCCTATTTAGGTCGGTAGCGAAATTGGGAGGAGCTCAGGATGTCTGGTAACACCCTAGTAACGAACGTTAACACACATCAGTATGCACGATTTAACGTGATATCCCTTTACGGCTTTTACTCCTGACGTGTAGTCTAAAGACCGCTCAATTCTGCTTGCTTTGGTGCAAAAGTTCTCACGCACCTTGTTAGCACCTATAGAGAACAATTCTCTACCTCAATACTAGTTATTTTTTGTCATATGCCTCAACAAATAGATCGCGATCTCAGAAATTATCTCATTAATAGACTTGCCGCAGATGTCAATCTCCCCGATATAGCTAGATCACTAGGACTTAAAGTTGTCGCGCAAGGTGCATCTCCTCCGAAAGCACTGTGTCCGTTCCATGATGATCGGCATCCATCACTATACCTGTACCCATCCACTGGAATGGGTCGTCCACAGTTCCATTGCTTTGCATGTGGAGCGCATGGTGATGTCTTCGATCTCGTTAAAAAACTACGTGGGACAGATTTCTTAGGAGCACTGGATTGGCTTGCCGCATATCAGCACGTCACAATTCCGAGAATCGATCGCACTACGCATCGCGCTTGGACATCTCCTCGGATCGATGGTCTTAGCCTCGGATTCAAGATTTATCAACGCCAGAATGCCGAAGAGCAGGCGATATTGCAGCGATGGGCCGAGAGTCGTGAAATCCCCAAGGGTGTCCTCGACAAGGCTGAAGTCTTCGCCTCGCTGCCACCGAAAATCATTCCAACCGCGGGGTCTGCCCAAAGGGAGGAGTTTGACGCATTGGAGGCAGCAGGTCTGCTCCGGCGAGTCACATCTCTAACAGGGAAAGGTGCTTCTACTCTTCCAATTGAGTTACCTGCCCGAGAGTTCTTCTCCACACCACGGATTATTTTCACCATTAGAAATCATCGCAACCAAGTTGCAGGGTTCGTCGGCCGTGCGCTTGAAGGCGATAGCCCAAAATACCTGTTTTCGCCGGAGTTCTCTCGAAGCAGCACTTTGTATCGCCTCAACAAGGTGTGGGAACGCAAAGAGCCTGATCATAACGGCTCTAATAATGAAAATCTTCGGCATCTGTTCATCGTCGAAGGATTAATGGACGCTTTGAGACTTGAAACGGTTGGACTCGATGGCGTCGCGGTCCTCGGAAGCAGTATTACTGACGATCAAGTTCAACTCTTGAGTAACTATGCCACAGAGCTTGACAGAGAAAACGTTCAGCTCGCAATCCATTTCTTTTTGGATGGTGATGAGGCGGGTAAGAGAGGCATTGTAAGGGGTTTGGCCAAGGTGCTTTTCGCTAGTCTGGACACTCCAGGCATGTTGGTCGATGTAGTTGTGCCACCTTCGCATCGCTCAGGTCAAAATCAAAAGTCGCAACATGATCCGGACGAACTGTTACGTAGAGTTGAAAATCGAAGCACTGCACTAGAGACACTGGCAACCTCGTGTCATTCCCCAATGGCCGTGTTGCTGTCCACAGCGCTAGATGTGCACCCATCAGATCTGAATCTCGCTTGGAGTCGACTCCCAGACAGTCAAAGGTTACGAGCCTACAGAGACGTGGAACGCAGACTGGATCGATCTCAATGGATTTCCATTCTCGATCGGACATCAGTATTTGAGCAGTATCTCGGTGAGACAGCAGGGGAACCGTCCTGGCAATACCCTTTAAGCGCATTTCTTCGCGCAGCAACTCAGCGTCTAGGCGTACTGGCGATAGAGACCACATCTATCCAGCTTGAGTCCGAAGCTAGGCTAGTCCGAGCACTGCAAATCGCAGAAGCGAGTATGCAACGCCGAGAGTTTCCAGTTGACGAAGGAAGCTGGGAACGTCTTCAAGCAACAGTAGACGTAACGCTCACGCATCTCGCAGAACTGCTATCAGAAGCTGACAAACCTGAACGACTCGACGCTGGTCCAATGTTGGCAGTCAAGGTTCCGAAGCCTGGTGGATTTCGACTCAAAGCCCTTCCTAATCCAGAGATCCTTACACTGCAGCAGTATGTGCTTAATGAGCTATTACGGGACTATGCAACCTGCCCTCGATTCCAACATTTGATTCCGGCGGTTCGCTTTTCAAAAGGCACTCTCGGTGCCCAAGTTCAAACGACGGGTCCTGAGCAAGTTCGTCCTGTCGACGGAACAGTCAGCTTTGCGTACATGTTGGATTCTGATGTTATCGAACACCGAAGCGCTCCCCAAAGGACGGGCATGTTTCGCTCTTACTTTGACTGCTGGAGCGACTTCATCGCGCACATTGATGCAAGAGTCGCGGCTTTTCCTGTGGGGAGATATCACGTTGCAAGACTTGACATAAGAAGCTTCTACGGAACTGTGCCGAGAGCTGCGGTGAATAATGTTCTTTTAGAGGCGCTCGAGGGTGGCTTAGCTGAGTTGGCAGATAGCATGGCTGCTCCTAATGGGGCTCTTGAATGTGCCCGACTCTTTCTACCAGAAGAAGTGAATCCACAGGTTCGCGCTCATGCCATTGTGGACTGGTTGTGCGATCAAAGTTTTGGTTATCAGATTGAAGACCCAGGCACCGGTGAGTTGATTCGGGGTGAAGATGGCCTTCCTCAAGGTCCCGATCTTTCGGCATATCTTGCAAACATTTCACTATTTCCTCTTGACCGCACACTTAGCCAATTAGTGAACGAATTTGATGAAATTTCCAGAAGCGAGAACGGACAATCATCGCGGGGTGCAGTTTATGCTCGATACGTTGACGACATGGTTATCATCGCTCGTTCCGCAGATGACCTATCGCAATTGCGGTTAGCAATCGAAAAGGAACTCTCTATATTGGGAATGGAGCTTAGCCCCAAGACCGACTCGTTACCGGTGATGGACCAAGCCGAAGTTCGAGAGTGGCTCACTGATAGCCGTGGTGCAGGTTTAGGCGTCTCGGGTCCGTTCGAAGGACCTCCCGTTAACGTTCCGTTAGCGCTACTCGATCCTTTAGCTCATGCTGGCGAAACGGATCGCAGCGAGGCGCTTCTCATTCTGCATGACCCCCGATTGGATGACCCGGAAACCACTCCACAAGAACTGGAAGACGCAGTTTTTGCTGTGTGTGGTACCAATGGACTGCGACATGGAGACTTGATAGCTGTCGCGCGCCGCCTCTGGCGCTGTGTTCTGGCTAGGATCAGTCAGCCTGGGTCATCGGACGCAGCGGATGTCATGAGCGACCTATGGAAAGAATTTGATCCATCCCAAAATTTCGGAGAAGACTCCGACATTGAACACAAGGACGTTACGACTCTGCTGGCGTGGCTCGATGGACTCGAACGCTGTTTGGGATCTCGACAAGATCGCAATCCAACCCTTTCCGAGGCTAAACACCGCACTCTGCACGACGAGCGTAACAGATTGGCCAAGCTAGTTCACGAGGGTCTCTGTGAGAAGCTGATTAACAAAACTGATAATCGGGCACGCGAGAAATTTAGCCACATGCTCGAACTAAAGACTCTCGCAATAAGAAACGCGGCAACGTTAGTTGCCCCAGCTCCAAATAACTCGGCGCCAATCACTATCAAAGCCGGAAAATCACGCTCGAAGGCTCGCTTACTGATTTCCCTAGCGGAGAATCAAAAATCAAGCGCTCAGTTGGACACAGCTGACCTGCTGAGCGGAGAACCGGTTTCGACTGGTCTACTGTTCCACCAAGCCTGCGCCCGCTTACGAGTCGCCAATCATAATCAAGTCAAACCTGATCCGCTACAACCCCTTAGTCAACCAATGACCCGTTTGCGCCAAATAGGCGTGTCGACTGTTCTGGCCAAGATTCTAGATCTGTGGATTCCAGACACTCCTCTTGAGACTGAGAACAAATTGGGGGAGATTGCATTAAAAGGGCTCATCAACCTTGCGACCAAACACATTGTTGAGTTATTGGAAACGCGACCAGCATTGAAGAATTTTGCTCTAGATCCTTCTGGTGGAAACCAACTGCGTCAGCTACCTACGCCGCCGGGCATCGACGTACCTGGCATTGTCGGGTTAAGTGCTGATGACCGAATTGTCTTGCGGGCAACTTTCAGGACCATCGAAGAAAATCCATTTTCGCCTCCTCTCGCGTGGGAATCGATTCGCTCTGCGAATCAATGGAAACGTGAGAACGCCTCCTTAGCTACATTTAACTATCTCCCTCCGCCAACCGGGCTCAATCTCCCTGCTGATACTCCTCACTGGCTCGCATCGGCATTCCGAAGTCTAGCTGGTCGGGAGGATCCGGAAACGGAGTTAACATGTCCGCCGACTGCCTTGAATTTGCTTGGATCCGCTCCGGGCACACAGGAACCTGACAGTGAATGGGAAACACTTGGCTTTTGTGTTTCAGAATCTCGGGTGCGTGGTCAAGCATTCCTTCGACAGGCTGGAGGAGGGCTCTATCTTGAAGCGGTAACCGATCAATACGACCATCTATGGCGGATTGGAACTGCACTGGCCGACTGGCTTGGCCGAGCCCACAGTAGCCGAAACATTGCGAATCAGAGACTGTCAGCCCCTCCTCTCATAACCGAACCAAACGATGATTGGTCTACGGAGGGCATGCTAAGGTTTAGCCTTTGCCGACTTCGCGGTCGTGGACTTCGTCTTCAGGGAAGACCACTTCGTGTGTCGCCAGACACAAACCTCCCAATGACGATCGAGCGGGTACTACGTCGCCTCGAAACCTTTCCAAAGAATACGAACGGACAAGGTAGCGCAAGCACCCTAGCCCACCTTATAGCGACTCTGGCGGAAGGGAGGGCAATACAGTCACGGTTAACGATACGTTTTGATCCAAGTCTTCCAGGTGGGGCGGCACCTTTATTGGCACGCATGACCAATGTGCAGTTTCACGCTGATGAAGAAATGGCACAGCGACTGCCCGATGTTAATGAATTACCATTCTGGGCACCAATCCGCCGACCCGCTCGAAGTTTGTTAGCGTTAGCAAACCGCTTGGAATCACTCGCGGCGATAGATCCTCTGCGCGAGCATGATCCGACACTCCAGTTCCTAGCGAGTGGGACACGGCTTTTAGCGGCGGAATCTAACTTGAGATCCGCGGGTCTTGAACTCTGGGCGGCCATTGACCAGGCAGGGCGCGAGAACTTCCTTAACATGCCCCCGAAGATAGATGCTTGGGGCTTGGATTCGACGGCATTATTGTATCTGGGCCAACCTGTTATTGATATCGATCAACTTAAGTCTGAACGGACCAAGTCTCAACCGCCCGGCAATGTAGGCCTTCTTTTTCGACAACTGTACCAGGCCACGATCGATAGTCAACCAGTCAAATGGCCCGTGCTTGCGGAAATAACTCCATTGGGCTGGTTGTTGATCATAGGTACCTTAGCCGGAAATATCGGTGGTGAGTGGCGGGGGGCGTTGGCTGAATCGTCATTAACCAACTCTGATGGGACCAGTTTCTTTGAACCCTTGATTCGAGCACTGGATATTTCCTCAAATGACGATGAAGATGTTCCCTGGGGTGGTCTTGAGGTTATTGCACAAGCGTGGAGTGTCTTAGGTACTCAGCAATGTTTCGAGGCCATGAACCAGATCGATCAGGCATGTGGGCTGAAAGTCTCGCTTCAAGAAAGTAACCGGTTTCTAATAGTACCCAATCGAAGGGGACCGAGCGAGGTTCAGACCTCGGATGGCCTAAGGCGATTGCCTGGCTGGGCCATTAACTGGTCCAAAACCAATGACGAGCGTGGGATTGGCACCGAGCGAGGAGAAGAGCACAATGTTTTTCGTTGGACTGAAACCTGGCGTAGAGACAGGCTGCTGGGGGTCGGCGTCGTTCAGCCTGCAATGGCGTCGCTTGCTGGTAATGCGTTAACAAGCACAAATAGATTGGATAAGCACCCTGAGACAACGGCAAGAAGAGTCTTCAAAGAAAACACAGAAGTCGTTACGGATGAATCAGGTTCGTCAATCAACCTTGATGAATCCTCAATGACCCTTGGAACAGAGTTTAAGCCAGCAATTGATTCCGTCTCAGAGAATCCATTTATTTATAGTCAGCCAGACAACAAAACCAAACCACACACGCAACCACAATCAACAGAAATTATTTCTGCATTGAGAGAGCTTCGCGCAATGCAGGAAGACTCGTGGACTTCAAGGAGCGAGAAACCGGGGAATCATGCGCGAGTTGCTTTACTGCAATGGGAAGTCGATAGCAGTTTCCTTCACCCAGGCTACGAGTTTTGTGACGATGCACGCACTGGCTTCGATCGTAAACATCCGGAGAACTGGACAGCCAACAGGCTCGGTGCTAGTTGTGCTGAAGCTCGCCGAAGAGCCATCCTCAAGAAGGCGCTGCAAGCTTGTAATCACTTCAGGGTTGACATCCTGCTACTCCCTGAATACTCAGTTCGTCCAGAAACAGTCGGATGGCTCATAGAGCAACTTCCCTCTCTTTCCCCTACAACATCAGTTTGGGCGGGCACTTACCGGTTGCCTCCGGGTATGTCGAGTGATCCACCGTTCGCTGAGTGGAGTGCTATTCACGAACTGGTATCCGAAAAATCCTCTAACAGGCGATCCTGGCGAGCCAAGAAATACCCCTCAGTAGCGAGTCGTGAAATCTTCCATCCGGGATCTGAAATGCGCCCTCTTTTTAGTGAACAAGTCATTGGAGATATACGATCGCACACCATGGAACTCATATGTTCTGAGGTTTTCTTGGTTACTTGTCCCGCGAACCTTCGACCGATGGCACGGGCAAGACGCGAGCTATTTGGTAAATTTGGTATCAGAGTTGGAACAAAGGACCTTGAGGAAACCATTAAGAAGGACATTATTCCAGATATAATTGAATTTGCGAAGCTGACTGGACTCAGCGAAGGGTCTATGTTACGGCGCACTATTCTTCTCGTGCCGGCAATGACCAGTCGCACTGCCGACTATACTGTGCTGGGTCAAGCAGCATATTTATCCTCTGGTCTGACTACCGTTTTTTGCAATGCTGTTCACAATCCTTACGGACACGGCGAGAGTTGTTTTATTGGTCATGATGGCTGGAAACTAGAGGCTGATGAGGGGTTGTACCCGGGAACAGAACCATATCATGGAGTGTCCCCCGGGATCTTCAAACTAGACAAAGGACAGCTGGGCAAGGAAGAACAAGCCCTTGTGATCGCTGATATAGATCCGGTTTACGCATTTGGTGGACGCCCGCATCCGCAGATGTTGTTAACGCCTCTAAAACTCGTGGCCCATCTTCCAATTTTCGAGCCATGGCAACCAAATTTAGACCACGACAGTGCCAAATGCCGTTGCAAAAACGGTATGCGTAACGACGATGCAGGCGCATTTGCGCCAGCGTTGTTGAGCGCCTTAAAACGAGGGGTGTCGGGAAAATGGAAGATAACGGGTCAGGACACCAATCCACGAGAACTTTTTAATGCGCTTAAGCGGTTAGCCGAACAATCAGCCCGCGGTAATCAAAAGTGGCTTGGTCGGCGAGCGGCAGCATACCCCATAGGGCATCGTTCCGATCCAGTTGCATGGCCTCCGGCCATAGCTCTCGATTGGTTGTGGGTAGATGTTGGAAAAGATGTAATGCCTGAGATCGAAGCTCCGGCTTATTCCGCACCACCGCAATAAGGCGTACTGCATTTAAAGGTTAACTTGGCGACTGTGTCCAATTTGTGTCCAGAATTAACAGCACAGCACGGACACGCGATTGTGAGGAACCGTAAAGAATGCAAAATGGGCCGAAATTCTTGGTGGCTGCAACTGTCGAAAAGGCAAATAGTTAGGTTTTTGCCGGGATGGTGATTCATAATCACCGGTTTGGCGAAAAGCTAAGTTTTTGCCACTTCACAAGTTGCAGCCACCACGAGTTTATTAGGGTTTTGCAGTTCTTTCCCATTCGTTGCCAGCGCCTCACTGTGCTGTGCTGAGAATTCTGTCCACAAATTGGCCACACGTTTTTGGGGTGAACCCATTCCGTTGAGGCAATCTCCTATCTGAATTCATCACCACCCACACACTCCTAGGCCGAAGAGATTCGGAATTAACACTCTTAGATTGTAGTCGCCGCAATACCTAATAGCGACGTCGACCACTATTTCCGCGCCGTATCCTAAGGCTGGAGTTGGCCGCTTAATGGAGGCGCACGGAGGGCATTATCGTGGGATGCGCTAAGCGGAAACTCGGAACTATAGATATGCAAAATACTTTACTTATGACAAGGATTTTCATTAGAGTACCGGAGTGCGTCGGAAACTCGATGATCTCTTATCAACCTCGGAAGTCGCAATTAAGCTTGGTGTTACACGCCAACGTGTCTTTGAGCTTATCAAGACTGACAGATTACGCGCGAAAAAAGTAGGCCGCTCGTATGTAGTGCATTCGAACGACGTGTTGTCACTCTCGCGATTCAGGGTGGGCCGACCGAGCAAACTCAGCCGCTCAACTCGCGAGAACTTTCATGGATCCAAACTATCAACCGGTTAGTCTGAGCCGTGAGTGTCCACATCATCCGTTAAGCGCACAGAAACATATGTCAAAACAGAGCGGATTCGAAGTCTACACTGATCAATTAGAAGCCCTAGCCCAAACAGCCCTAAAATCCGAAGCCGTCAACACACTAAGTACCCCGATCACTGTTGCCTTGGATGGCGGTTCCAGCGCCGCTTTAAGGCGCATCGTATCCATCGACACACGACGAGAACTCGGTGCTTACTTCACGCCATCACAATTAGCCTGTAAAGCCGTTGAGTTCTTCGGTGAAGCGATCCCAAAGAGTGCGACATTCATGGATTGTGCCTGTGGCGCAGGGGATTTGCTTTTGGCGGTTGCCAGAGAATTGCCTGTCCGCCGCACACTGTCTCAAACTCTCACAACGTGGGCTCAACAATTGGTTGGAATGGACCTTCAGTCTGAATTTGTTAGAGCCGCTAAGCTACGTCTGCTGTTACTAGCAATTGAACGTGGATGCCGAATAGATATAAATGATATCCCGCCAGCAGCAGAGTTCTTTCCATTAATCACCGAAGGCAATGGCTTGGATGGCATTACCTATCGTGCGGGCGAGGTCACTTACATCATCATTAATCCTTCTTTTTCCAGGCAAGAAGCTCCCCATGGTTGTACGTGGGCAACAGAAAAGGTTTCGTCAGCGGCTGTTTTCCTGCATGAGTGTGTTAGCAAGGCCCAAACGGGGACGAAGATTGTCGCAATTCTCCCTGATGTGCTCCGATCGGGAAGCAACTACAACAAATGGCGAATTGAGATTGCGTCCAAGGCGGCTATTGAAGAGGTGAGGATCGTTGGCAAATTTGACACTTGGACCGATGTTGATGTTTTTCTTATTAGGTTAACAGTTGGGCGGGCGACATCTGATCCCAATGGAACACGATGGTGGAATACTGGAAATGCCAAACAGATTACGCTTGGAGACAATTTTGAAGTTGAGGTTGGTCGAGTTGTCCCACACCGCGATCCAAACTTAGGACGATGGTGGCCGTTCATATATTCAAAAGTCGTTCCCCCATGGGCCACCGTAAGACAATTTTCTAAACACAGACGATTTGCAGGAAAAGTCTTCGAGCCGCCTTTTGTTGTTGTTCGACGAACCTCCCGACCTAATGACAAGTATCGCGCAGTCGGTTCTGTTATATGTGGCGACCAGGAAGTAGCTGTTGAAAATCACCTAATGGTACTCACGCCCAAAGACGGCCTCCTGCGTACTTGCCACGAGCTATTGGATGTATTACGTGATCCGGCAACGAACAACTGGCTAAATGAGCGCATACGGACCAGACATCTTACTGTTCCAGCCCTAAAGGACGTGCCGTACAATAGCTAAGAATGAGTAAAGTTCATCTCAAGTTTGCCACTGACATCTTGCGGCGATTCGGGGAGGAACTGAATCCTAACCCGGATCAAGGCATTCTGGAGTTAGTCAAGAATGCCTATGATGCGGACGCTCGCCACTGCACGATTGAATTGATTTCCACTGGAGCGCCCGGCGGAACGATTACGGTTAGTGATGACGGTGATGGGATGGAGGAAACTGATATCGAGGACGGATGGCTGGTGCTGGGCCGTTCGCCAAAGATCACAACGGAGAGAACTCGCCTCAACCGAATCCCGGCTGGGAATAAGGGATTGGGCCGCCTTGCGGCTCTTCGTATGGGTAAGACTACCTCGCTCATCACGTATCCTCGGAATGATCCTCAACGGGAATATCAGTTAGTTATCGACTGGACCAAATTCGAGACGGCTGATCTGGTCGAGAATGTAACGCTAAATCTGATTTCCCGAAGCCGCACCAATCAATTACAACACGGAAGTCTGATAACGATTGCTGACGTTGCAATCCCGCTTACACGTGCCGACGTAAAACGCCTGGCAAGGGGAATCTTACTTTTAGCTGATCCTTTTGGCGACGATCAAAGCGGATTTCACCCCGTTCTCAAAGCCCCAGAATTCGAAGACCTTGAAAAGCTTGTTCAAGCGAAATATTTTAATGACGCGGAGTTTCACTTGCGCGTAAATGTTGATGCAAATGGCCACGCTTCTGCCGTTGTAACCGATTACAGAGGCCAAACGCTTTTTAGCGCCGATCAAAAGGAGTTGAGTTCTGAATCTAGGTATGAGTGCCCACCAGCCGAGTTTGATCTGTGGGTTTTCATATTGTCAAACACAACATTCAGTTCCCGGCCAACTAGTATAGAAGAAGTCCGGACATGGCTTCGTGAATTTGGAGGCGTTCACTTTTACCTTAACGGCCTCCGGGTAGCTCCTTACGGGAACCCGGGAAACGATTGGCTGGATATAAATCTCCAACGAGCACAACATCCTGAGCTTCGTCCCAGTACTAACACCTCAATTGGCCGTTTTTCAGTAATTGATCTTGACAACAAACTCCGACAAAAAACTGACAGATCGGGGATCGTCGAAAACGAAGCATTCAACGAACTAAAGAGAGTCGCGCAAGATGCGCTGCAATGGATGGCGCGTGAACGGTTGCGAGCACGGGAAATCACACGGACCAAAGAAAGAATTGAGACACCAAAGGACGTTGAACAAGCCAAAGAGAATTTAGAGAAAGCCGTCAACTCATTACCTGTCAGATCTCGAAATAGAGTTAAGAAGCAATTGGAACAATACGACCGAGTCCGACAAAAGGAAACTCAAGTATTGCGTAAGGAAATACAACTTTACCGAACCTTGGGAACGGCAGGTATCACGGCCTCAGTGTTTGCGCACGAATCTCAAAATCCGATTCGTCTTATTATTCATAACGCAAAACTGCTAATCCGGCGTGCAAAAGACGGACTTTTTAAGAAAAAAGATACCACTATTTTAGAACAGCCGCTTGAGCGGGTACTTCGTCAGGGCCAAACGTTGCAGTCTTTCACCAAATTGACATTGACACTCATTGATCATGACAAGCGTCGAATCGGAAAAGTTGACGTACACGAACGTGTGAAAGAAGTGCTACAAGCCTTTGATTCACTCACGAAAGAACGAAAGGTTGAGGTCAACGCAAATTACGCTCCGGGCAGACCATATTTTCGAGGCAGCGACGCCGCCTTCGAATCAATTCTGACTAACCTTATTGTGAATAGCCTAAAGGCCCTTGAGTCAGTCACTCCTGGGCCGCGCACAATTTCAGTTTCAACCGAACTGATCGGCGAGACTGTCGCTCTTCGCGTGGCTGACAATGGACCAGGCATCCAAGGCATCACTGTTAAAAACATTTGGCTGCCCGGCGAAACTACGTACCCCAATGGAACAGGCCTTGGTCTTACCATCGTCCAGGATTCAGTTAGAGACCTTGGAGGAAGTGTTGATGTGATACCAAAAGGGGCGCTAGGTGGGGCTGAATTTATGGTTGAAATACCGATCTTGGGAGCTTAAGCATGGCATTACTACTAAGTGGAACGAATATTAACCGAGTCGGAGTCGTGGATGACAGCGAAGACACAAGGGACACAATAAGCGACGAACTACACGATGCGCACGTGCAGCCCGCTCCATTCGATGGTCCATTCGGAAGCTTGAACGAGTTGATCGATACGGTGACTGCAGCGGCAGACGCCGTGGTTTGCGATCACCATCTTACCCCAAGAAATTACGCCCCGTGTACAGGCGCTGAAGCGGTAGCCAATTGGTATGCAAATCGGTTCCCCGCAGTGCTCGTTACTCGCTATGAGAAAGCGGAGATTGAGGGAATACGGAAGTTCCGAAGAAATATCCCGTCCCTAATACCAAGTGACGAAGCAAATCCAGATACCATAGTAAAAGGACTTGAGACCTGTATTGAAGAATTCAATGGTCGTTTTATACCTCCTAGAAAACCGTGGACCAACATGTTTCGTGTTGACGACATAGAAGACAATTCGAATCCCCAGAAGGTATATGTGGTCGTTCCGGGCTGGGAATCGAAGGAGGCAATAAGGCTCACACTCGATATGTTCCCGGAGGCGCTTAGGGAGCACGTAAAACCAAATGAGAGGTTTTACGCGGAAATCAATTTGGGTGCTGAAACCCAAGAGGATTTATATTTTGAGAATATCGAATATCGCGGTAAATAAACTTGCCAGAAATCGATTCAACATTATCCATTCTCGACGTCGGGCACGGTAACTGCGCGGTGTTAGTAGATACGGGTGGTGTTGTCGTAATCGACGCCGGACCTGGTACAGCTCTCTTAGAATTCCTTGAGCAGGAGGGAATAACAAAGGTCGATGTCGTTTTAATTTCACACGCAGATAGCGATCATATCGCCGGTCTAGTGGCTCTCATCTCGTCTGATAAGTATGAAGTCGATGTAATACGTATAAATTCAGACGCTCTTAAAGACAGCAGGTTATGGGACGACTTACTGTTCAGCCTAAACAAAGCATTCTTTGCCGGAGCAGTTCAGTTTAACGTCTCACTTACCGTCGCTGATTCCGGCAGTTTCGACCGCGGAGATGTCCATATTGAAATCTTGGCCCCGAACCTTTACATCGCCGGGCGTGGACCCGGATCCACAGATCACAATGGACGTCGATTAACTTCCAATTCAGTCAGTGCGGTAATAAGGCTTATTAAAGAAAAGATGCCAATAGCGTTGCTAACTGGCGATCTCGATGAAGTTGGTTTAGACAATCTAATTGACAACAATCTCGATTGCCGCGCACCAGTTCTTGTTTTCCCTCACCATGGTGGAAGACCCGGCGCGGGCAACATGGAAGCATTCACGAAGAAATTTGTTGACTTGGTAAAACCTGAAACGGTAATTTTTTCATTTCGTCGGGGCGGCCAGCATAATAATCCTCAACCGGGCATAGTGCGTGCAGTTCGTGAAAGCCTTCCCGACGTTCGCGTTGCCTGTACTCAATTATCCACACGTTGCGCAGCAAACGTGCCCACCAATCAACCCACGCATCTGGCAGAGAAATACGCGCAAGGAAGGCAGACGAACGGCTGCTGTGGCGGCACTTTCGTTATCGATCTAAGCCAAGATGCTAGACCATTGCTACCAGTACTGCACGACCACATTGAATTTATTCGAGCAAACGCTGAAACCGCGCTTTGTGAAGAACCAGTGAATTAACGACCTAATCGAGATAAGCGGCAAGTTGAGTAATATGGCCGCTCTATAATCCTAATCGGAGATCGCCGGAATACTCTTGAACTGCTCCCGTTGCGAAGGGTCGAGTTTCGCTTCGGCCTCTCTCGCCTGAATTACGTTTATCTTCTTTAGCTCGATCATCAATAGTTATTTCTCAATGGTATCGTTCTGGCTCGGTTCCATTGACTTAAAAAACGTTAGACCACAGTGTGGGCATTGGACCAAAACGCGACCATCCAGAGGCAACATATACGTAAACTTGCTCCAATCACTGTTACCGCAACGTCCACAGATAATCCGACCCTCGAACTGCCGCATTTCATCGGGTGGTACGGTGACTTTTATGCCGAGCCTCCTGTGCCGTCGAAATTTATCTCACTTTATTTCGACTGGAAGCGGCGGCATCACCTTGCTATCACCTTTACCTCGTAATATGTCTGCCCACTTTATTCCACCGTTTGACTGCGCGACGTGATCAACCTTTTGTTGGTCTGTCATTGCATCCCAACTCCGATAAAGAACCTTTGTCCATTCGATCTGATCCTGCCAGCAGGCTTCTGGTGCTTTCTTTTTTTCAGCGACGCATTCATTGAACTTTTTGATCGCTTTAGATTCAGTGTAAAGATCAAATCTTCCTTCAGCATAGCCGACTTGGTAAGCGTCGGACGGACTCGCTGGACACCACGGACTCGACAATGCGATTGTCATGCTGATGAGAGATAAAATCAGTGCGAGGATTCTCAATGTCATGGCTTTACCCTTTTCTTTGCATGTTGGACCATTTTCTTTTTGTCCTTGAGTTCTTTTCCAAGCTGTTTGCGAAATGCCTTTGCGCTTACATCATCGTCAACTATCAAATTCATGCTTACTTTCGCTAGGCGGCTATAGCTGTTCACAGTGATAAGATCCGGTTCATGTTTTCCAAGCTCAAAGTTTGGAACCCAATGTGGCTTAATCTGAATACGCTGTTTGGTGTGTGACTCGATCTCTGACACAAGTTGTTCTGTCATGTGAGCGTGATCGAGTTGCAAATGCTCCCTGATTAGACGAAGTTTTTCTGGCAGCAATTTTGGTCGGTTGCGAGCCATAGCCCATTCCCCTGAGCCTCCGTTGTAAGGAAAAGACGCAGGGCATGGATTGTTGAGATAATGACAATCCATGCCCACAACGACTCCAGCGACACGCGCCAGTCGCGAATCCTTGCCCCCAAAATAAGATTGAGAAAAAGGCGCTTGCGTTTCTGGGCCGATAGCCTGGGCTTCGCAAGCGCCTCGCCTTACGTTCATTCAGCGGCTCACACGCAGAGCGCGAACAAGCGCAAGGACTTCCGATGATGACCTTCGTCGGGCGATGTGCTTGACGTAAACCGTCCCCGCTCAGTTCGGCAAACACGGTCTTCATCGGAGGAGAAAAGAATTGAGAGCGGTAGCTCAGCTTGCCCCCTCTCCGAACTACCGCTCTCAAGAGGAACGCACGGCAACACCCACCTATTGCCTCTGGACAATGCGCTCCTATTCCCGATGATGGACCAGTTCGGGTCATGCTTGCGTACCGCCCTCTCAATAACCAGTACGACAAGGCACGTCACAGGTCTTCAAATCGGGAAAAAGAAAAACAGAAGTGTGGGCATGGAATGAAAGATCGACAGGCGTAATGACGAATTTCAATCCATGCCCCAAAGGACTCATCCCACTGAGTCCTTTTTGCCGCAAGGTCGAATGTCTCCTACTGGCCCTATGCCCCTCGCCTGACTCACCGTCGATCAGCGTCAGCGCAAAACTTGCGCTGGAGTGGAAACGTGTAAGTCAGAAGCACAGGGCCAGTAAGCCATCCCCCCAATGCGAGGTGCGCGAATTTTTGTTCAGGGAGCTTTAGATCGCAAGGTGCAACAGTTGAGGGCGTGATCTGAGTCTATGCCAACGCTGCAACATGGATTGAGACACACTTATCCCGCCCGCCTCGCGGCGGTGCTTTATCGGAATTGAAGCACTGCTTTAGTGGTCTATCTCAGACTAATGATCGTGAGTATCACACTAAGCAAAGTGCTCGACGTGCTGGCCGTGCTCGATGTTGTTGGCGGCGGTGGTGGCTCGGATTTGCCGCCAGTCGGCATATCGCCCGCGAGGATCGAGGTTGATACCGCGCACATGAGCGCAAGCGCCATTGCGAATCGTTTCATAGGTGTTAGCTCCTTTGAGGTTTTGAGAAAATGCCAACCTGTTTACATAAAACATAAATGGAACAACAACGCATGATTTCTTGCAAGGTGGGCTAGAGCGAACTAATATCTCGTTTGCATTCGCTCAACTTCTTCGCCAATCGAAAGTCTCAAAACTCATGCGGACGACCTCTCCGAAGCTGGATCTCTCTCACCTTACTCCGAGTGAGCAAGCCGAGCTTAGGTGTCGCACGGCGTTAGAGCTAAAAGACAGAAACGAATACGACGCATCGCGTGAGGCAATGTTCCCGATCTGGAACGGGATCATCGGGAGTCGGCCCAGCATTAAAGGACTGCAAGACTCTGTTACTGCTCAAGTGCTTTTGACTACTGGCGTTCTTACAGGTTGGCTTGGAAGTCGCAGCGAGATCAAAAAAGCAGACGACTACGCGAGAGATTTAATCACCGAGAGCATCACGCTTTATGAAGAATTGCACGACTCAAGGAAAGTGGCGGAAGCGCGAACAGAACTGGCGTGGTGCTACTGGCGTTCCGGCGATAACGATTCAGCACGTATTCTGAGTAATGAAGCACTTAAACGATTGACCATCGGCGGGAACGCGAGAGCCAACGCATTGATTGTTCTATCATTCGTTGAATGGGCAGAATCGCGCTACAAAGAGGTGCTAAGGATTCTTACCGAGAATGCGCCCCTATTTGACCGCATCACCAATCCCACTTTCAAAGGTACTTTTCACAATCAACTCGGCATCACGTATAGAGCAATTGGAGCCGCTTCAAAAAGGCGCACTGATTATTTTCAACGTGCTATCGCTGAATACCACGCGGCAGACGAACACTTCAAAATCGCAAGGAATTTGGTCTATCGTGCTCACGTCAAAAACAACACTGCGAACGTGCTGCGCGAACTCGGACGATTCAGCGAAGCGCATGATTACCTAGAGCAAGCGCGGCGTTTGTTTATTCGCGTGAGAGATAAAGTGAGAGTGGCCCAGGTTGACGACACTCGCGCTCAAGTGTTTCTCGCAGAGGGAAACTATGCGGAAGCGGAACTGACTGCGCGCACTGCCGCACGAACTTTCGAGAAAGCCGGACGACAATGTTTCTTAGCTGAGACTTTGATGATTGAGGGGATCGCAGTGGCGCGATTGAAGGAGCCGCAACGCGCACAATTCATTTTTCAGCAGGCGATCGAGATCGCACATCACGCCGGATCAATGAATCGCGCCGGACTCGCCGCGCTCACTATGATCGAGGAAATAGATACATTGTCGCGTGAGGTTCAATCAGTTGCTTTTGAGCAGGCACAGGAATGGTTGGCGAGCAGTGAGAGTCCCGACATAAACCCAAGACTCAAAAGGGCAAGGAAGAAGATCGCGCAACGACAAAGCGAACCTCAGTCCGTCGATGTGCGTGAAGTTCTATTCAACAAAACCTATGATCTGAGAGCGGAAGTTTTGCAGTTTGAACATGATCTAATTGCTCGGACACTAGCAAGGGTCAACGGCAAGGTCTCACACGCGGCAAAGTTGCTCAACATCGGCTATCAGACACTCGCGCACATGATCGAACATAAGTATCCCGACTTGCTCAAGAAACGGACGCCAGTGCGCCGCAGACCACGGAAAAAGAGTAAGGCGACAAAGACAAGCCACTAAGGTCCTCAAAAACCACTTCGCAAAAAGCGTTAAACCCCTCTGCGCGTCCATCGTAAACGACAGCCCATCCGCACAACTCTGCGCTGCGCTTCGAGTGCTCCATTGCATTACGCCCTGCGGTGTGCGGAGTGGGCGGCCCAGTCGTGTTTCTCCGGTCGCTACGAGGGGAAGCTCCCCTCAAAAACATCAACCACACAGCGAGAAGGAGCACACGACGATGGAACACCCGAGAACGACACCAACCGACCTCCCGAAATGGTCCGCTCTACTAATCGAAGCCGTCACTAAGCCAGGTCTGATCATGAAGGCTTATAGTGCCTTCCACACTTTCTCCGTTGGCAACCAAATTTTGGCGCTTGTGCAATGCCAGTTGAAGGGATTACAGCCCGGCCCGCTTAACACTTTTCCGAAGTGGAAAGACTTAGGCCGCTTTGTGAAACGCGGCGAACGGGCGCTGACTTTGTGCATGCCGATTACTTGCAAACGACGCGACGAGGAATCGGACGAGGAACACACCTTTACCAGCTTTGTTTATAAGGCGCGTTGGTTTGTTTTGGCGCAGACCGACGGGCAGGAACTTGACCCGATAACGATGCCCGAGTGGGATGCCGAGCGAGCGATGAAGGCGCTAGGTATTGAGCGCGTACCATTCGATCACACGGACGGAAATGTGCAAGGGTTTAGCCGTGGTCGGCACATAGCAATTAACCCACTTGCGCAACTGCCTTTTAAGACCCTTTTTCACGAGCTCGCCCATTCCATTCTTCACAGCGACGAGGGAGACTTTGCGGACGATGAGACGACGCCGCGCAGTCTGTGCGAAGTCGAAGCCGAATCCGTGGCGCTGCTTTGCTGCGAATCTTTGGGCCTTGAGGGAGCCGATTATGCGCGCGGCTATATCCAGCACTGGCTGAGCGGTGGCAGTGGTTCTAATGCGGAAGCTATACCAGAAAAAAGCGCCCAAAAAATCTTCCGCGCCGCCGACCAAATCATCCGCGCCGGACGCCCCCAAGTCGCTCCCGTTACACTCTGATCACTCCCTGAATGAATCGTGCCAGCCAAGTGCATTAGCACTGGCTGGCCGAACTCTTTTTCCGGACGCAACTGCGCCTCAAGCGCAGTTGCGTCGAATTTTTTCGGAGTCCGATCCGCAGCCAGAATTGAGAAGTTTTATGGTTACGTGAGCACAGCGAACCTAGTCGAGGCTTTCCCTTACGGTTGAGCATTGACAGACGAACCGGAATGAACTACAAGCCGCTATACTGGCCCTCCATTTCCCTAAAGAAATTGCAGCCAGTCGCCCCCATGTTACTCGCCGACTGCAAACCCTTTGAGTGGTACTTTGTCGTCACGTGTCCCGACTGCAAAACGCGGCAAGCCATATTCAACGATCCCTCCAACGGTAAGGCCAGACTTCGCCACACATATCAGCAACAGTGCGATAAATGCGGTGCTGAAACGTTCTATGAACCAGAGGATGTAGAACGTTACCAGAACATCATTGAACGCCGAAAGAAACCGCGCAGTTAGAGACCAATTTGCCATCATCTCTCGCCTAGATTTTTCTTCCGAACCTCTCTAAAATTTTCCCCATTGGATAAAAGGATTGCCGGGGTGAGGACGGTAATCCGATCTGAGGCTGAATGTCTCTCACCCAGCCGTAAGGCCAAGTTCCCAAACTGAGCACTTGACTTTTCGGTTTAATCGGCAACGAAAGATTCTGCCGAGCGCTGCAACTCTCTTGCAGCACTGATCACCAGCGGTCATTGATTAGGACATTTTGTCCTAATCGATCATTTCACTTAGGGTTTTTTGTCCTACTGATTTTACTAAAATCAGCCCGCCGCACGTCTCGAAAATTCTCGACTGCGAACGAAAAAAGAAAGCAAGGTGCTGTGCACCTGAAAGATGTGACACGACACCCCGCTCGCGGGCCGCCGTGTTCACGCAGCGCGTGAACATTCGCTTGGTCCAACCTTTGCAATGGTTTGCGCGTATACGTGGAGAGCGCGACGATCTCCACGTATACGGAAACACAAGGACCGAGCGAGGAAGCAGAAATGAGCGAAACCAAACGAACCCGACACATTAACTTTCGCGTGACCGATGAGGAATACCGCGAGATTGACAAAGCAGCCGCAGCCTCGGGAGATGAATCAAACAACTGGTGCCGCAAGCTGGCGCTTTCGGCAGCGCGTGAAGGCCCGCTGTTTGGCAAAACCGGGCGTCTCATCTATACCGAGCTCGCCATCCTGCGTTTTCTGATCGGGCATGGATTCAAGCTCTTATTTAGTCGGAGTGAAGCGGACGCCAGCGCCTGGACGAAGTTGACGACGCAAGCGGATCAGAGAGCGGAGGCGATCGTTACCGAGTTGTTATCGCGACGTAAGCAAGACTAGGTGACTAAATGTAACACACCCCCTCGATCGGCACTGTAGCCGCGTGCAACAGTGAAGCTCCTTTGCAAGGCTTCATGCACTGAAGCCTACTTACCTTGCAGATCCCTTCGATGGGTGTGTCATTGATCGAAGTAGGTGTTAGTGATCTCTAACACCCCTCATGGCCCGATCCTCATTTTCCTAGAAAAAACGGTATGCGATGTGTGGCCCTTGCTTTGCTCCTACCACAACGGCACTAGGCAGCACGGCTTGCACCGCAGCCGTGAAACCATCGCACTGTTGAGAGAGTTATACATGCCCACGAATTGGCATTTGATTTGCACGGTGCACCACAGGTAAGCCCCATCGCTGAAAGTGCGATGTACTTTCAGCGCCTCAGTAGAAGTCGGAGCTTGGATTTCATAGACCACCGAACCTAGACCGCCGAACTCCGATTTAGACCACCAATAACGAACGAAACAAGGTCTCCTTTTTGGAGGCCCGGAGGTATTGCACCTTGAATAAGCTAACCGGAAAACTCAACGAACAAGGTTACACCAATCTTCGGACCTCGCTGCACCGCATAAGACTCATTGCTGTGGTGTCGGCGGGCGTCGCTTTGCTTTCCCTTTATCCGCTGCACGAGTATCGCGTCAGAGCCAATTTCTCACCGTTACAGAGCGAATATTACGGACAATATTTGCACAGTAGTTTGATGAGTAACTTTTCGTTTTCGCGCTCCAGTTACAGGTATCTTGCGGCCACGATAACGGACTCCAAAACTGGCCGCGACCGCGAGAAAGCAGTCACGAATTCCGACATGGCACCTATGCGTGATGCGCAGGGCCAGGTCATCGTCAAAAATGGATCGCCGCAGTTTCAAGTCAGAAACGATCTGGACCCGCAGGGCACCCTCAAGGAGCTTCACTGGACCAAGCAAAAGTTCACCGACAAACAGGCTAATGAGTGGTTGCGACAAGCAATCTTTGAAGGAAACACGCTCACCGTTCTGTGGCGTCCGGCGTGGTTTTGGGCGCTCATAATTTTTCTCGCTGGCACGGTTGGCGCGACCATTATCTATCACGTTTTCCAGAGCCGTTTCGTGCACGGTCAGCAGCTTCGCGGCACGCGCGAACTCTCCCCAAAGCAGTATCGAAAAGAGCATCGCAAACACACCGGCTATGGACTGAAAGTTTACCCGCAACCGATCGACAGACTGAAAGAATTTTTGGGCCTGAATCCGCGCCCCGTACCCTTGACCGTACCGCGTGAAGAAGAATGCGAAGGCATGCTCTTACTCGGCGATACGGGTACTGGCAAGAGTCAAATCCTGCACCAATTCCTAGACGGAATTAAGGGCCGAGAAGAATTCGAGGCGGTTGTGATTTACGACCCCGTTGGCGAGTTTCTTGAGCAGCATTTCGATCCCGCAACGGACATTATTTTGAATCCCCTCGACGTGCGCGCACCGTACTGGAATCCGGCCCATGAAAGCCAAGCCATCGGTGACGAGGTTCGCGCCGCAGAACTCCAATTTATTGCGGAGAGTTTCTTTCCTGATCATCCGCACACACCGCCCACTGCGCAGTTTTTTAACAAGGCGGCGCGGAGCATTTTTGCCCGCATGTTGTCTTACAATCCCGAACCCGAACAGCTTGTGCAATGGCTCACGGATGATAGGATGATCGATTGCTGTGTTCACGGTACAGAGCTCGCATTCCTGATCGACCGGGGCGCGAAAGCACAACGCGCCGGAGTCCTCGCCACGCTTTCCGAAGTGGGCGAATGCTTGCGCCTGTTGCCGACCTATGACCAAGCGCAGCGACGCCCGTTTACTTTCCATCAGTGGGCGCAGCATCGGGACCGGCGCATCTTCATTACCTCCACCCAAACCACACGCGAATCCCTCAGAAGATTGCAGGCCGCGCAGTTCAATATCATGTTTGGAAAACTTCTCTCACGGACATGTTTGACACCAAATCGACCGTGTTGGGTATTGATTGACGAGGCCCACTCACTAAAGCGACTGCCAGTGCTGGAAACCGCACTCGTTGAGGGTCGTAAGCACAACGTTAAGACGATCATTGGCACGCAGAAC
>JGI12363J15224_100006_pt1 | contig 44436 bp, 43 predicted proteins | sample ForSoiNitrogNN91_FD_15224 | JGI IMG/M metagenome (IMG submission 15224)
CCCGCCTTCGCGGGCTCACGCGGTTTTTTTACCCTCGAGCCTGGGGCTTGCGCCCCAGGCTTTATGCTGCCGTCCGCTTCGCGGACTCATACTCGCACACCCAGCCGTCCGCGCGTGGACTCATCGTCGTAAGCTACGAAGAGCTTCGACTTTCTCGCGATGTTCCTCGATAAACCACTCGTTCAATAAAGGCAGGTACTCCGAAATCGCGAGTCGCGAACACGCCGAGACCGTGAATCTTCGACTCCACTACTACTACGTCAGTCAAACAACTACACTCCGAACTGCTTTAAATGATGATTCGCGTGTTTGTACGTGACCACACCCCATTCACGCCAGCTTAGTGGTCCAAACAACGGATGATCTGGTCCCATGCCGTCACTCACGCCGGTTCCGATTCGCTCCAGCAACTCCAACAACGCCGCGCGCTCCTCTTCAAACGATACCTCATCTACAGGCTTTAACTCGGGTGCAGTCGGCGCTCCCTTCGGGAAGGGAAGCACATAGAGAAGCGCATGCTTGAGAGGAAACTTGTGGAACGCGCGCTTGTTCACCGAAGGCACCGGCAACTCTCCAAGACACATGAGCGCCGAACGGCGAAGATGCTGCAGCATCCCGGTTACGTCCAAGCTTCCCCATTGCCTGGTGGACGATGCCGAAAGCGATCGCATCCTATTGATAATAGAGTTCCGATCACTGTCGTTGAGTATTGAGCCCATCGTCACTCTCCTTCAAAGTCTTTCGCGGAAAGAAAGAAACACCCGATCAACTTCTGATCATTCAGAAGCAATTCCATTGCCCTGAGTTCAGCGCCTTGTTTATCCAGCGCTTCGACATAGACGGTTGTATAAAATCCGAGTTTCCTCATTGACGCCGACAAAGAAATTCTCGCCTCGAACAAATACTCTGTATTTTTCATGGCAGTTTTACTCATGCCGCAGAGTGAGCATGCGTACCTCGTGGGTTTTGGTTATCTCTGCGAAGTCTCTGCGTACTCTGCGTCTCGGCGGTTAAAGTTCACCGCAGAGACAGAGTCCGCGGAGGTGTCGCAGAGAATACACTAAGACAGACGAAATTATGGACAAAACGAAAGGAGCGTGTGCTAGATTGTTGTTGCTTCTGGCTCTCCCCGTGCCCAGATCGCTGACCCTCAGGAGCAATTTCAGCGCCGATCAGCACACGCGCGTTTCATTGTTCGTCTGGAGACTCGGACTCTTGTCCGGCGACACGATCGCCAACGTCCTGGTCCATGGTCCGATCAGCAATAAAGCCTTCATCAGCATTGCCGGGCAGTAAACTTTTGCGAATGAAAGCAGCAGCTAAATTGTCGCTCGACGATGAGGTCGAAGCAGCGCTGGCGTGGTTGAAAAAGCATAGCACGCGGGCCGCGCGCGATGGCATGGCGCGTTATGCCATACCATCAGATAACGCATATGGCCTTGCGATGAAAGACATCAAGGCGCTGGGGAAGCAGCTTGGACAACGTCATGATCTGGCAAATGCGCTTTGGGATACAGGCGTGTACGAGGCGCGCATGCTCGTGTCGTTTGTTGCTGATGCAACGTCGCTCACGTCCGCGCAGATGGATCGCTGGTGCAAGGATTTCGACAACTGGGCCATCTGCGATGCGATGTGTTTCAACTTGTTCGATCGTTCTCCTCACCGTTGGGCGAAAGTGAAACAGTGGAGTAAGAGTCGTAAAGAATTCGAGAAGCGCACTGCTTTTGCCTTGTTATGGAGCCTCTCAGTTCACGACAAGCAAGCAACTGACGAGCAATTCATCGACGGCCTCGCGCTCATCGAGCGTGCGGCTAACGACGAGCGCAACTTCGTCAAAAAGGCTGTGAACATGGCGCTCCGCGCGGTTGGAAAACGCAATCAGAAACTGAACTCTGCTGCGGTGTTGCTGGCGCGTCGACTTTCTGAGTCAGAGAATCAGACAGCACGATGGGTAGGAAGAGATGCGTTACGCGAGCTCACCAATGCTTCGGTCAAGAAGCGGCTCAAGATTTAAAAGCAAGATTCAGGTAGAGTCTTACCCGTCGTTATTTTAAACTCTCCGCATGGAAACTGATGATCCGTCGCTGGGCGTGCTGTCGCTCGTGCAGCAACACGCTTTCGCCTTTCTTAACAATCTTGACGATGCTCCGGTTGGAGCAACCGCCGATGTTCAGACGCTCCGGCAACAGTTGAATAAACCGCTCGCTGACTCCGGTCTACCGCCTGAGCAAGTCATTACAGAGCTCGTCCGTGATGTAAGCGGAGGACTGCTCGGCTCAGCAGGCGGACGTTTCTTCGGCTGGGTCATCGGCGGAGCGGTGCCGGCGGCGCTCGCGGCTGACTGGCTCACGGCCACATGGGATCAGAACGGCGCGCTGTATGCGACTTCGCCGGCTGCTGCTGTAGTCGAAGAGGTGGCCGGACTTTGGTTGAAAGATATTCTCCGGCTTCCCGCGCACGCGAGCTTCGCGCTGGTCAGTGGTTGCCAGATGGCCCACGCGACTTGTCTCGCGGCAGCACGTCATGCGTTGTTGGTTGAGCGGGGCTGGAATGTCGAGGACAAAGGGCTCTACGGCGCGCCACCGATTCGAATTCTAACGAGCTCGCAACGACACGGTTCGTTCGAGCGCGCCGCTCGATTGCTTGGTCTCGGGTGCAATCAGGTAGTTTGTCTGACTTCGGATGCTAACGATCGTCTTGATGCGGCGGCGTTGCAGAAAGCACTCGAAGCCGATACCTCGGCTCCGACGATCGTGTTGCTGCAAGCTGGTGATATAAACATCGGTGCATTCGACGATTTTGAAAGCTTGATTCCGATTGCGAGACAGTCTGGTGCGTGGGTTCATATTGATGGTGCGTTTGGTTTGTGGGCCGCTTCGAGTCCGCGTTACCGTCAGTTAGTTCGAGGAGTTGAAGCGGCGGATTCGTGGGCCACCGATGGACATAAGTGGCTCAACGTTCCGTTTGATTCCGGTTACGCCTTCATCGCAAACCCTGATGCTCATCGTGCGTCGATGTCTCATCGTGCGCCGTATCTCACGCATCAGGAAGACGCGCGCGACGAGATGGATTGGAATCCCGAATGGTCGCGACGTGCGCGCGGGTTTTCTACTTATGCGGCGCTGCGGCAACTGGGTCGCGCAGGTGTGGCGGAGTTGATCGACCGCTGTTGTCATCACGCACATGAGATCGTGATGGGGATCGGTAAGCTTGATGGCGCTGAGGTGTTGTGGGAGCCGATCATCAACCAGGGACTCGTCCGTTTTCTCGATTCGTCCACTGAACAGGATCATGATCGTAGAACCGACGAAGTGATTGCTGCCATCGTGGCTTCGGGTGAAGCATTCTTCGGTGGTACGACGTGGCGTGGCAAGCGTGCGATGCGGGTGAGTGTTTGCAACTGGCGAACTTCGACCGAAGACGTGCAACGCTCCATTAACTCAGTGGCCCGCGTATTAGAACGCTAAACAACTGTTATGAAAGACTACAACTTCGTCACGATCTGGCGCGCTAAGGCTCCGATTGAAAGTGTCTGGAACGAGATCTATCACTCGCAGGATTGGCCCACGTGGTGGAAGGGTGTCGAGAATGTTGTGGAGACGCGCAAAGGTGATGAACGAGGTGTTGGCAGCATTCATCGGTACACGTGGAAGAGCAAGCTTCCTTACAGGCTGAGCTTCGACATGGAGACGATTCGCATCGAGCCACCGAGGTTGCTCGAGGGAATCGCGATCGGTGAATTACAAGGCCGCGGGCTGTGGCAACTCTCGACTGAAGGCGATGAAACGATCGTCAGATACGATTGGAACGTCGAGACGACCAAGCGATGGATGAATTTCCTGTCACCCATCGCTCGTCCCTTATTCGAATGGAATCACAAGGTCGTCATGGGCTGGGGCGCCGAGGGCCTCGAAAAAAGACTCGGCGCGCGTGTTAAAGCTCGCGAAGCGAGCGACAGCATAAAGCCTGGGGCGTGAGCCCCAGGATAGCGGTTATAGAAAACGAACGAGCCCGCGAAGCGGGCGACAGCATAAAGCCTGGGGCGTGAGCCCCAGGATAGCGGTTATAGAAAACGAACGAGCCCGCGAAGCGGGCGACAGCGCATGGTCCTAAACGCTGTCGCCCGCTCCACGGGCTTGAACAACCTTTTTTATTTGGTGATCCTGGGGCTTGCGCCCCAGGCTTTATGCTTACACCTGCTTCGCAGGTTAAGATCCACATAAAGGTTGGTAGTGTTTCCAGTCGTGTCTGATTATCTCGTCCCATTAATCACTTCTATCACTTCAACCAAAATTCTGCTCAACGGCTTGCCGAGACTACGCCCGACGCTCGTGTTCACTTGCACCGCCACTGCAACTTTCTGATCGGGGAAGTACGCCATGTCTGTCATGTAACCGGGGAAGAAGCCGCTGTGGCCGTAAGACGTTCCCACTTGCGTCTTGCGGATGATGGCGCCGAGGCCATACTTAGTTTCACGCCCGAGCATCGGCGCTGCCACACCGTCGAGCACCTGCGGCAACAGGTCAGGTGAGAACGCTTTGCCTTCATAGATCATCTTCACCCAACGCACCAGATCCTGCGTCGTCGAAGCGTAGCCGCCACCAGTCCATTCAAACTGCGGATTGATTACAAACTTCCCGTTGACGATCATTTGATCCGTGCCGCCAAACGGATTGTTCGGACCGGCATAACCCTGGATCACGCCTTTGAGTCTCGGCCCGTCCTGCGGAATCGTGTCAGACAACTTTAGAGGCTTGAGGAGTCGTCTGGTTGCTTCGTCGTAGAATTTGTTGCCGGTTACTTTCTCGATGATCATTCCGAGGACGATATAGTTCGTGTCGGAGTAGTCCCAACCCTTGCCGGCTTCGAATGGCGGTTTTTCATCGAGCAGGTAAGACACGAGCTCCGCGGGCTTCCAAACCTTTTCGGGATTCGCGGTCAGATCTTTGGTGAACTGCTCTTTGAACTCATAACGCACCAGACCGCTCGTGTGGTTCATGAGCTGCCGCACCGTGATGTCTTTCGCATTCGGCAAACGCGAGAACCACTGTTCACCTCCAAGATACTTTTCGATCTTGTCGTCGAGCCCGATCCTCTCTTCCTTGATCAATTGCAAAGCGGTCGCAGCGGCAAATGTTTTACCAACGCTCCCGGCCAGCATCCGATCGTTCGGCTTCATCGGCGTCCTGGCATCGCGATCTGAATACCCAACCGCGAGTCCGAACGATTCACCATTCGCGAGCACAACGCCGAGTGTCGCACCAGGAAAGCTGCCCGCCTTGTGCCACTCATCAAGTTTGGTTTGAAGCGCGTTTTTTAAGGCGGTAGTGTCTGGTGTCTGCCCATGAACTACTACGGTGAATAGCAGGCAGACCGTAAAGAATAGAAGTAGCTTTTGCATTCTTTGTACCTTCATCCCTTTTTAAGCCATGATATAACGTCAACAATGAAGTCGTTGACCCTCATCGTTGGATTCGCGCTTGTGATTGCGTCATTGTCGTGTCACAACGTAGTTCAGCTACAAAAAACCTTTAACTCGTCGGCGGCAATTACGAAACTACACTTCCCACAACCATGGCTCGACGAAAGGGACCGCGCCACTTACATTGAGCAAATCGAAGTCAGAAAGCTTCCGAATGCGCCGGGCAATGAATTCTTCTTCGGCGCTCTTCCTAATGGCGACAACTTCTACGCGCATGAAGTAGATAAGAATCTACCAAAACCTCGCTACGGAAAAAATATGTTTGCGGTGGACTTTTCAGCCGCTCCACGAGTGCGAGTCGCGACTCAAGAGGAGTGGGAGAGTGGATCACGAATCCCGGCAAAGCCGCGGACTATTGGCGCAAAGAGTCCCGACTATTCTTCCGGAGAGATTGAGTACAGGCAGAAGCATTATTCCAAACGTGGTAAATACTGGGCCACGGGTATGTTGTCACCAAGTGGCAAGTGGCTCGCTGCTTTCAGTTATTCAGGTGAGAAAAGGCCGCCTGACTTCTTGTTTGGTGGCGGCGACGTACCCGAGGGCGACGCCTTTCTGCAGATCTACGAAACCCGAACCGGCCAAAAGATTTTTGAATGGGAAGCGAAGAACGTCAAGAACCCGGCGCACTTCCGAGGTCCTGCCGTATGGCTGGAAGACCGTTACTTTCTGTTTCCGGAAGATGAGCTAGCGCAAGACCTCATGGTTGTTAACTTGCCGCCGGTTACACCTGAAGTAAATCCTGTCATGGTCCAGTTTCCCTCGCGCAAAGATCCTTCTGGCCAGCCCTTAGCTCCGGGCTCGCGTAATGAAGTGTGGATACCGCTCGTACCTTTGACTAAAGAGCAGGCAGCGAAACTCACTGCGCCGTACGATACTGAGATTTCCGAAGTCCGTGTGTCGCCCGCCACCGCGGAGTTCATGCTTGCGATCAAAGAAGAAACGGAAAATCGGAGAGTTTATCGTCAACAGAGAGACGGAGCGGGCGAGTATCACTTCAAAGTTGTCAACACTTACTACTACACTCTCTCACTGGAGAATCCTTCGCAGACTAGACCTGCCACGAAAGAGGAATGGGAGCGTGGTCAAAAGGTCAGAAGTGATCGTGCAAGTAGCGAGAAGGACGCAACGACAGATACAGTGAAAGGAACATATCCGCCTTATCGTGAATTTCGAAAGACCGGCACGACGTGGGGAGCGCCTCCGCTTTTGACTGCGGGCGAGTGGATTGCGATATTCAGTTATAGTCCCAGCGGAAAGATGTTTGTTGACATCTACGATCAGCGAATAGGCGACAAGCTCATGTCGACGACGCTGCCGTTCACAGTCGCCCCTAACGAATTGTTTAAGAATGCGATGTGGATCGAGGGTGGCTACGTGCTCTTGCCGCTGAACAAGTCACTCGATTCGTTCGCCTTCTGGCAATTACCCGGAGGTCTATAGTGTTTAATGTTTGCCCTAATTGTGGTGAGTATCGTGTAGACAAGCTGGTCCTACCGGACGGGCCGTATGCTGTCTGTCCGGTTTGTGAGCACCGGCATCGATTTGTTCGCTTACCTTTGTTTGTTGTTACTGGCGCGAGTGGCACCGGCAAAACAACCACCTGCCTGGCAGCCGCTGCCAGTACCAAAGACTTCGTGGTAATGGAAAGCGATATTCTTTGGAGTGACGAGTTCAACCAACAGCCTGAAAATTATCGAGAACTGTGGCTGCGCGTCTGCAAGAACATTTCGCAGGCGGGCAGGCCCGTGATCCTGTGTGGCTCGTGCATACCGTCGCAGTTTGAATCGCGTGTCGAGCGGCGATACTTTTCAGAGATTCATTATCTTGCGTTGGTCTGCGACGACGAAGCGCTTGCATCGCGTCTGCGAAGCCGTCCTGCCTGGCGCCGCACTTCGGATGATGAATATATTGCCAGGCACGTGGAGTTCAATCACTGGTTGAAAGAGAACGCGCGCACTACTGAGCCGCCGATGACTTTGCTGGACACGACTGAGATTTCAGTCGATGAAAGCGTCGAGCAATTGCTGCGTTGGGCGCTAAAAATCTAACCTGCGAAGCAGGTTAAGAGCACAGTTGTGTCTGGATTTTTGTTTGTGTCGCTGAATGTGATATCAGTAACGCAAACATTAATCACGTGACGAGGAGCGAGAATGGAACGTAAATCAGCTAGCGATTACCCGCAGGAGTTGTTGGACCTCTTTCACGAATACCAGCACGGCGACATCGACCGCCGCACTTTCCTGGACCGTGCTGCGAAGTTCGCAGTTGGTGGTCTGACTGTCGCGACAATCTTCGAGAGTCTCAGGCCCAACTACGCGTGGGCGCAGCAGGTGCCGGCGGACGACAAACGCATCAAGGTCGGATACGAGACAGTGCAGTCGCCGGAAGGGAACGGCTCGATCAAAGGCTACCTCGCGCGCCCGTCAAAAAGTGGAAAGCAGCCGGCTGTGCTTGTCATCCACGAGAACCGCGGGCTGAATCCTTACATCGAAGACGTAGCACGACGACTTGCGCTCGCAAACTTTATCGCCTTCGCTCCAGACGGTTTGACTTCAGTGGGCGGCTATCCCGGCAGTGACGAGAAAGGCGCCGAAGCTTTCCGCAAAGTTGACGGAAAGAAGATGACGGAAGATTTCGTCGCAGCCGCGAGGTGGCTCAAAGCGCGCCCCGATTCAACACACAAACTCGGCGCAGTAGGTTTTTGTTTCGGCGGCGGGATGGTGAATCAGTTAGCCGTGCGACTTGGACCAGATCTGAATGCGGGAGTCGCGTTCTATGGACGCCAGGCCGGCGTGGATGATGTACCGAAGATCTCTGCACCACTTCTGTTGCAGTACGCAGGCAACGACCAGCGCATCAACGAAGGCATCCCGGCCTTCGAAGCAGCACTCAAGTCCAACAATAAGGTCTACCAGGTTTACATGTACGATGGAAAACAGCACGGCTTCCACAACGACACAACACCTCGTTATGACGAAGAGTCAGCGAAACTAGCGTGGTCGCGCACGCTTGACTGGTTCAAGAAACACCTACGCTGACTTTTGGTTCACATTCGGTGGGACGTCATCTTCGACCTGTTCCTGGGTTCGGAAAGGCCCCTTCGTGCCTAACAAACTTTCAAATAGCGCACGTAAGCAATATTCCGCCACGGAGGATCCATTCGACGCCAATCCAATCCGTGTCTCCTATTCTCTTGAGTTCCTCGGGAGGGATCCTGCTGATTGCGTATCTGACGCCAAAGAAACGCGTTCCCATGGAAGCCACGATAAGAACAGTGAAGTTCCAAACAATATCCGTGATGATTTCCTCATGCGACAGACTTGCCCATCCGCAGCATATTCAGGACTCATCCAGATTCTCTCGCTGACTTTATATGCATTCACCGGTTGACCAAACTTTGCCTCAATCTGAGGTTGAGTTTGACCAAAGGCTGAAACAACGTTGAAGACAGTGATCATAAGCGCAAGTTTACAATTCGTATCATTATCTCCTGTAGCTAAGCCTATATTCGGCGGTCCTTCTCAGCAGCGTGAGGATCACGATACGCTAATTTGTATGTGACCGGATGATTTAGACTTCGGAGTCATATGCTGTCTGACGATCTTCAGACTCGAGCGAATCGCGCTCCTGCCCGCAATTGTTTCCTCTCGCTTAAGTGCACGCCGCAGCGCGTCGAGAATCGTAGGCGCGTTCGACTTATCCAGCACTACTTCAGCGAGAATTTTGGCAGTAGCAATGCGCACCCTGTAATCGCTGCTTTCCATTAGCAGCGAGATGAGCGGCGGCAACACATCTTTTCTGCCTAATTCGTACAAAGCTTGATAAATCCCGACTTTAACTGTGTCTGACCTCTCCTTTTTAAGACGCTGCTCAAGCTCAGGAATGTCTCTCGTGCGCCCGAAGGCGCCAATAGCTCCAGCAGCGTAACTGCGTACCAGAGGCGAGCGATCATACATCGCTCGCCATAAGGCAGGCAGGGCCTTGCGATCACCAATCGCCCCCAACGACTCAGCCGCTTCAATCCGCACCAACGCATTCGGATCTTCCAGCATTCTTATAAGTTGCCGCGGGCTCCGGCTGCCTCTCAGGATGCTTCCGAGACTGCTGGTCGCCGACATGCGCACCTCACTGTCGCGATCACTTAACGCCTTAATGAGCGGAGTGATTGCCGCTTTCGCATTCAGGTCCCCCAGAAACTCGGCGGCGGCAGCGCGTACAGTCGGGCTCTTGTCCTGCAACGCGTGTGATAGCTCCTCTACTACACTGGGATCGCCTTGCTGAGCTAAGCGTTCCAAGGCTTTCACGCGATCTGACACGGATAGTCTCGGCATTCCTGATGGATTCTTTAATCGGTTCTGGATTTTCTTGATGCTCATTTATTGTCAAGCCTCTTTCGCTTGATCCTTTGCCCGCGTTCCTTTTCTTCTGTCATATATTTTTGCCGGTCCGCTTTGGGAAGCGATCGATCACGGGCGCCTTTCGAGATTTCCTTATCAGATTTATCTCGAAGGCCTGAGTCTTTTTTGTTTTGTCTACCACCTTTCGACATCACTGCAGGTGGCGGAGGCAACGGCTGACTTTGGCTTTGCGGAGGAGTTGCTGGAGTAGATTGAGGTGGAGGTGCGGGCCCAGGTGCTGGTTGAGGACTTGGCCCAACGATTCTGTCGTACACATATCCCATAAATCCGCCAACCAGTGCCCCAACAGCCGCTCCGTGCGCGGCCCCCATGGCCGCACCACCTCCGCCACCGGCAACCCCTCCCGCGATGGTTCCAATCCCGGGAGCAACAAGTGTCCCGACGCCAGCGCCACCCGCAGCGGCGGGAACTCCATAAACTATGCCGCCCACTACCCCGCCCACGATGGCTCCGGTAACGGCACCAGTCGCTACTCGCCTCTTAGTGTCCTCCTGCTCCTGGCAACATGGATCATGCCCATCCGGATCGACATAGCGAAGCGGATTACCGAAGGTGTAACGTGTACAACTCATCCGGGATGTGATTCGACGGCTCGCTGTGGCTCTGCAAGTGAGTGCAGATGTGTTGATCTTTGGGCCGATGAGCGTGGCCCTGATGGAGATCTTCGGCTCCAGTTCGAAGCCATCGCAAAGTTCGCACCCGAAGAAAAGCAGGTCATCAAGGCCCTGCTCGAAGGCATGATCCTCAAACACGAAGCCAAACGCTGGTCTTCAGCTGCCTGAGAGGAATCACGTTACAGGTTTTCGCTTAGTTCCTTCAGCGCCACGCGCGCATCTTTGTGGCCTTGCTCGGCAGCTTTTTGATACCACAAAAAAGCGCGCCCTTTGTTTCGCATTACTCCCTGGCCGTATTCATAACAATATCCCAGACCGTACTGAGCATCTGCGTTACCAGCTTTCGCTGCTCTACGATACCAGAGCACAGCTTGCTTATAATCGCCCTTCACTCCAATTCCGTAGAAATAACAACGGCCAAGTTCTGCCTGAGCATCTTTATCACCTTGATCGGCTGCCTTCCGATACCACTTGATGGCTTGTTTGATATCCTTCTTGACTCCTTCGCCTCTCTCGAACGCATCGGCAAGTTCATATTGCGCTAAAGGATGTCCTTGTGCTGCGGCACTTCGAAGATAGGAGTAAGCTGCCTTATAGTTCTTCCGGACACCAATGCCACGACCATACCAGTTACCAAGCGCATATTGAGCCAGACTGTTACCCTGCTCCGATGCTGATTTAAGTAATTCCAGGCATTCTTTCCTGTGTTTTTCAGCATTCGGTTGAGAGGCTAAGTAGTAGGCAAGCTCATATTGTGCCTGCGATAGCCCTCTTTCCGCTCTCTTTCGCAACCGACGCACTTCACCGTTGTTCGTCATTTCCTGAGACTTCCTAGTGACCAATCTGAGATTTAGCTCAGTTATGGAGCCACTGATGGGACCTGAAAGACTTTAGTCGCACTCGATGTTTGCGCTCACGCGGAACGTGTGGCCATCGGGATGTCGGATGTGACACTCGTGGACACTCCATGGCATGTCAGTCGGCGGAAAGGGAGCGGTGATGCCGAGTTGCAAGGCGAGCTCGTACACGGCGTCGACCTCGGCCGGTGACTGTAACCACCAGCTCATCCAAACGCTGCCGGCCTGATTGTCCCACGCTTCAGTTGGCATTGGCCCACCGCGCGCGCCCTGGCAGTTCTGGCAGAGGAAGATTTCAGTATCACCCGAAATAACGGCGCCGAAGCTCGGCGGGTCGCCCCACTCCCAATGCTTCCGCCAACCAAGCTTCTCAAACCAAGCAAAGCTTTCCTGCAAACTCGAAACGTTCAATATGGGAGTCAGACCTATAACGTTCATTTCCAGCTCCAGCTCATCATTCAGAATTATCTAATCGGCTCATCCTTGCACTATCGCCATTCACCCTGCAAGGTGAACGGCGCCCAGTAGTATGGCGACTCAAAGCGCTTGTCGTTCATTAGTGAGATTTGTGCTGCTCGTAACGCTGCGGCGGGCCGCATGCCTTCTTTCAACATTCCCTGATAAAAACGAACCATCAACTCTGTCGTTCCCAAGTCGCTCACAGCCCACAGACTTACGACCACGCGCGGTGCTCCGGCATACATAAATCCGCGCGTTAGACTCACTAAGCCTTCGCCTTTTATCGTCTTGCCAAGGCCTGTCTGACACGCACTCAAAACCACCACCTCAGCCGGAAGCTTCAGATTGAAAAGCTCGTGTGCCCTTAAAAATCCATCCTGCGCCTCGCCACGTTCGTTCACGAGGGAGAACACCACGCCTGATAACTCCGGATGCACGCTGTTCAAAAAACCGTGCGTCGAAAAGTGTACGTAACGATACTGGCCCAACTCTGCACTAGTAACCGTGTCGCGGCTCGCCGCAAAATCCAACGCGAGCCAGCGGTCCTGCGCCGGGACCATGACTACGATCTGCTCTGCCTCTTTGCGTGTGCCGGGAAGCCGCGGAACATACAACCCTTCATTAGCAACGCCTGTATCCTCTGCCGCCGCTTTGACTAGTTGACGGTCGTTAGTGTTTTCATCGCCGGCGACTGATTTGTTAGGAGCCTTTACGCGCTCATCATTCTTCATGAACACCGGATCGGCCAGCGCCACGAGGCTCTTTGGCGCTATTTGACGTCCCGCCACTTCCTTCCGGACGACTGCCAAGGTCGAGGCTGAGGGCAGGTTTACGATTTCATGATCGATTATCAAAGGTCTCGTCACTCTTCTTGCCCGCATGATGTCCGATGCTCCGCCACTAGCAATCACAGGTAAAACTCCAAACGGAACAAAGTGAAGCGCGCCGTCTGCAACGATTATCAACCTCTTGTTTCCCAACCTTCCCGCCACGGGAGCAAGCACGAGGCGACTCAGCGCTTCGGCGGCTAACGGCATCTCACCGTCAGCTTGCGCAATGCGTCGTTCCCGCTGCTCGTTAGTCTCGTTCTTGACACGCAGATTTCGCGCATTGAGGAGTTCGTAATAACGACGCGCGGCCGTTTCGATCTCAGAGCGTTTAGGTAACTCGTGACTGGTGATTGAGTTTGTCGTCACTAGCCATAGATAGCTGCGCTCCTCGCCGAGCGAATACTCCAGCAACAATGTGTCCGCATCGAGCACCGCGGTCTGAATCGCTTTTAGTGTGAGCGGCTGTGGTTGCATCAGAGCCGCATAGCGAGGGCTCGTTTGCCTGATCTCGGTTTCGACTTGCTGCAGACTCTTGATCAACGTTTCAATCTCTTCTGCGATTGCGCTCGCTTGTGTATCTGAGTGAGACGCCGAAAGCAGTTGCTGTTTCTGTGCGCTGGCATTGAGCCGGCGTTGAATTTCACGCTCGCGCTGGAGCAAGGACGGATCGATGCCCTGGCGTATGTCTGCGTTCGCTTCAGTAAGAGTGTCGAGCAGCGAGCGGGCGCGTGACCGTTCACTCGTTTCGAGCGCCTTACCATCGTAGACCTCGTTCGGGTGCTGTCTGTGCAAATGCATCAACAAGTCGATATAGAAGTCGTAGTAATCCTGTGATCCTTCGAAGTAAGAGACACGAAGCCCGGGGTTGACGACCTTCGTGCGCAGCGACTCGACATTCACGATGGCCGACTCAATTGCCGTTTGAGCAGACGTGAGATTTCCACGATTACGTTCGGCAATGGCGATCTGCCTGAGCACGAGGGCTTCATTTTGCCGATCGCCGGTGGCGTGCAGGAGTTCTCGCGCTTGAGCGCAGTAGTCAAAGCCCTTCTGATAATCATGTGAGCTAATGTAGCTTACGCAGAGTCCCTCGAGGGCTGCACCTTCGCCGATACGTTCGTGCTCGTTGCGAAAGATAGGCAAAGCTTGCTCGTAATACTTGATCGCCTTCGGTATTTCGAGCTCAAAGCTGTGTAAGAGGCCAAGCGTCAGAAGCACAGCAGCTTCGCCGCGAGGAAAGTGGAGGTCGCGATAGACTGCTACCGCTCGCTCAAGGGTCTCGCGCGCCTTCTCAGGCTGGCCCAACTCAGCGTACAGTGGGCCAACTGCAGTCAGGACGGCTGCTTCACCTTCAGGAGAATTCGTGGCTCGAAGGATTTCCAAAACTTTGTTGTAGTAACTGATTATCTCCTCGGGTTTTCCCAGTTGCACATGAAGACTTCCCAGGACGGCCAGGGCCACCATTTCACCTTGGTTCTCACCCGCTTTGTGAAAGAGCGGCAGCGCCTTGTCGAAATTGTCCAGCGCTTTCTGCCATTCACCTAACTTACCTTGTAGTAGTCCCAGGTGAAGAAGTGTGACGGCTTCGAGTTTTGGCTGACCAGCAGCGCGAGCGAGAACCAGCGCCTGCTCGTACTTTTCTACTGCCTTTTGATTTTGATCGAGCTGGCCGTGCGCATAGCCGATCAGCACAAGCACAACTCCTTCGCCTTCAGGAAGATTAAGCGAGTGCAGCGATACTCTAGCCGCTTCACAGGTGTCGAGAGCTTTCGTAAGTGATGCGGGTGATCCTTCGGCAATCAGTTGTTGACATTCGAGCATTAGTCGTACAGCCGTATCTGCCTCTGTCTTAGAGGGGTCCTGTGCTGCAATCGGACGTACGAGCAGAACAATGGTGATTGCGAGGAAGAGGCTGCGAAGAAAAGTTGAATAACTCGGCTCGCGCGACTCGGCGGGAAATCGCAGGTGCATGGTCAACCTCAGTGTGTTCGGTCCAACAGAAACCTTGAGAGTTAGAGATCGCTCTTCTCTGCTTCGATGTAGAAATTGCGATTTACTTCGAATGTCTTGATCTCTTCGGGGAAGTTGAGCGTCTGTTTTGCTTCGGTCGGTGTTATTAGCTTTTCCTGACCGTTGATATTGACGCGGATCGGCATCGCGAAGCCTGGAACAACTCGATCGTAGTTAAATAAAAGAGTGTTTCCTTTTATGCTGTATCTCAACAAAGGGATCTTTGTCGTTCGCAGGTATTGATCGAAGACCTTACTCAGATCGATGCCGGCCTTCTTCGTGATGTACGACTCGATCTGTTCCGTCGTGACGGTCTGGTGCCAGAAATCGGCATTGAGGCCGCGGAGGATCGAGAGCCACTTCGCGTCGTCGTTGATGATGTTGCGAATAGTGTGGAGCATGTTTCCGCCTTTGGGATACATGTCTCCTGAGCCTTGCCGGTTGGTTCCGTAAACACCGATGATCGGAATATCGTTTCTTATCGAGCGCCGAGTCCCAACTACATAATCTTCCGCGTCTTTCTTTCCGAAGTGGTATTCGACGAAAAGATTTTCCGAGTAATTGGCGAAGCCCTCGTGGATCCACATGTCCGCCGCATCCTTCATCGAGATGTTGTTGCCAAACCACTCATGCGCCGATTCGTGAACAATGATGAAGTCAAACTTAAAACCAACGCCGCAAGCGCAAGGGTCGCGAGCTAAATAACCGTTGCGAAACCAGTTGCCGTAAGTGACTGAGCTTTGATGCTCCATCCCGGGATACGAAACCGTCACCAGTTTGTAGCCGTCTTCGTAAAAGGGATACTTTCCAAACCAGTGTTCAAACGCGTCGAGCATGCGCGTTACTTCCTTGAATTGCTTGAGCGCGGCTTCTTTCTGATGAGGCAGGACCCAGAAGTTCACGTCCAGCACGCCGCCTTTGCCCTGGTATTTTTCAGAGAAGTTGATGTAGTTGCCGATGTTTACGTTGACGCCGTAATTGTTGATCGGATTCACGACTTCCCAGTGATAAGTTTTCTTCTTCGCCTCGATATCGTGGTCCGTCTTTTTCAAGCGACCGTTTGAAACAGCGACGAGATTCTCCGGCACCGTTACGCTGATCTGCATGCCGCGATCGGGTTCGTCAGCGCCGTGATCTTTGTTGGGCCACCAGATGCTAGCGCCGATGCCCTGGCAGGTAGTGACAATAAAAGGATTTCCGAGATCGTCGCGGCCCCACGTGATCCCACCAACCCACGGCGGATTCTTACTTACAGTTGGCACTCCTTCGTAAAACACCTCGATCTTGTCCTCAACGCCCTGAGCAAGCTCTTTCTCAAACATCACCCAGTAGACATTGCCTTCACGATCGAATTTGAGCTCCGAGTCGCCGTGCGTGATCTTTGTTATAGCTAGCGGTGGCTGCAGATCGATCTGCATTTTGTTGCCTGGTTTTAGAGTTTTGAAAGTTATCTCATTGGAGCCTTTAAGGCGCCGGGTCTCAGGCAGGAATTCAACTTTCAGGTGGTAGTGCAGTAAGTCCCACCATTCACGTTCCAGTGTGACTGATCCACGCAGTGTTTCCTGACGACTTACCTGAGTAGTACCGGCCTGTAGGAAGATTATGAGTGCGACGATTTTTAGTATCTGCATCAAGCCTCCATTTAGCTAACCACGGATGACACGGATTACTCTTCGCCGGGATGATACGCCTTTTCGAGGTTCGCGCGGATTTCGTCAAGTGTGAGCCACGATGGTTTGAACTCACCGCGCGTGTAGAGCGCCGCCTGGTCCGTGTAGTGACGGCTCTTCGGATCTGCGCTGGCGCCGAAGGTGTGGACAGATAGCGCCCGGACGCTTGGTCCAAACTCAACCACGCTGATGTAAGTTCCACCTGCGACTCCGTATCGCCGCTTTTGTCCGCGCTCGGGCGTAGCATAAAACGTGAACACTGCGCCGTCGTTCCCATTCACACCGCTAACAGCGAGGCTTGGCTTGGAATCGTCAAAGTCTTCGTCGCGAGACTCATCGATACGTTGCAGGCGATTGAGGTCGCCCCACGCAACTTTCCAGGTCCCAAAATCCTCCCGCAGTGTAGCCAGAACGAAGACTAAGTCTCCGAACGAATCGTTCCTTTTATCTCTCAACATGCGGTCATGCCAGAGACTGAAGATGGTCATAGCGACTGAGTTAACGTCACTGCGTTGATCCCAGCGCTCGAGATCACGATAGACGTCGCTTAATTCCTGGGAGTTAGGAGCATTCGCATAATTCTCTTTGATCGACGTGAGTAGCACCGGCAACTGTTTCCCGGCGCTCATCACCCGCGTGTCAAACGCTAGCTGCTTCCACTCATCGAACGTGAATTTCGATTTGCTCGAAAGAATCTCCCGCGAGATCGCGCCGCGAGGGTTGTCGCCTTCCTGGACCATATATTTGGGAAACTGTTTCGGATCGGGATTGCCATCACTCGTCAACAGAAAAGGACTGGTATTGCAGTTTTGCATCCAGCCGGTGCCGGGATTTGTGAGTTGCGGCAACTCGTCGATGGTGTGGTAACCCTGCCATTCAGTCGCCGGATCGCTGCCATCTAAAGGCTTGGTCCAGTCGAAACGTAGATCGCGCTTCGGCACCGCGCCGTTGTAGAGGTACCACGTGTTGCCTTGTCGATCGGCATACATCACGTTGCCGAAGAGCATGTTGAGCGGCGTCATCGCGCGCTTCAGCTCGTTTAGCGACTTCGCGCGCGTCATGTCGTACCACTCGCGCAGCCAGCCATCCGACTCAAACTTCGCCATGCGTAGCGAAAGCAGCTTGCCATCACGCGTGCCAAGGATTGGGCCGTGATGCGTTTTGCGCATCGTGAATTTGCGCGTCTCCAGACCGGTCGCGGTCTTCACGCGAATCTCTTCGACGTGCTCGGTCGCGAGGCGGTATCCCTTGCCGTATTTGTAAGCGAGTGGACGAGCGGGATCATCGAACGTTTCGAGGTAGACGTCGGTTAAGTCGGCAGCGTTATCGGTACTGACCCAGCCGCCGTTCTCGTTGTGTCCGACGTACGGAAGTGGAAAACCGAAGCGTGTATAGCCGGTGAAGTTCCAACCTTCGTCGCTATGAACGTGGCCTTCGTAAACCTGGCCTGGACCAAAGAACGGCAGGTGCGGATTGATGAAGAGCATGGCGTTGCCGGACGCGCTTTTCGATGGGCCAACAACCCAACCGTTCGAGCCGGTGTGTGGTTTCAGATCATCAATCGCGGCTGTTTGCATCCCCGCGCCGCGCAGGTTTGGATCGTGTGCGAAGCCGTTCTGGAAGTAGTTGTAACGGATGAATGCGAGTGTGTACCACGGCTCGATCTTCGTCAGCAGGCGTGGTTTCACTTGCGGGTGACGTTCGAGATAGTAGTTGAGACCGGCAGCATAGGCATCGCATAACGAGCGCATCTGTTTATCGAGACGCGCGTATTCTTCGCGAGCTAATCTCGGTATCTCTAATGCATGATTGAGTCGATCTTCGTCCAGCGACTTCACGCCGTAGACTTCGGACGATCGGCCGAGTGCGCTGATGAAGTTTTCCTCGACACGCCAGAAGTTATCTTCGGCTTGACCGTAAGCAAAGCCGAACACCGTAGCGGCATCGGTACGACCAAAGACGTGTGGGACGCCGTAAGTGTCGCGATAGATCGTGACATCCTTAGCGAGCGGGTTTGCCATAACCTGAACGTGACACAACAAAGCCAGCAGTATTGTAAGGATTAGTCCGCGCATGAAACGGATGATGCCACAAAGAGGCACAAAAGTAAGGTTTTTCTCTGCGTAGCCTCTGCGTCCTCTGCGTCTCTGCGGTGAATGAAAGCTTTTAACCGCAGAGGCTCAGAGGACGCAAAGTTTACGCAGAGAAGGTTTCTTCGTTGACCTCGCCCGCTACTATCTCGGCGGTGAAATACCCGGGCGACCGGATCGGATTTCCTGACATGCGACGCAACATCACGATCTGGCCCACGTGCGTGAGTGCATCACCGATCGGGCCTTGCACGAGTTTCTCCACCGGGCAGGCAAGCGGCGCGTCTGATGCGAGATATGAATCGAGATTCTTTAAGGCAGAGAAAAATCGGGTGACTTCTTCTTTCCAGGGCAGGGGAGTGGACGTCAGGTAAACCATCTCGCCCTTAAGCAGATGAAGCGAGCCTTCGAGCAGATCGCCGATGTGCGCGAGTAATTCTCCGGGTATGCGCGTTGTTGACGTGGCACGGAACGAGGCGAAGCTCTCCGGCGCATCAACGACGGCAACACCGCCGCGATACGCCACAGTCGCAACCATGTGACGCAACACTTCACGTTTTAAGTCCAATCGCGTAGTTACCTCCAGGTACCTTATTGACTCAAGCTTTGCCGGGGATTAATTTCAACGGCATGAGAGTTTTTCTGCTAATCCTGTTTATTACCTTGCCCGTCTTCGCGCAGAGAGACGGGCAGCACGATTTCGATTGGGAGATCGGCACGTGGAAGACCCACTTGCGTCGCTTGCAGCGTCCTTTAAGCGGCTCGACGAGTTGGGTCGAGTATGACGGCACGTCGGTCGTGAGTAAAGTTCTGGATGGTCGCGCCAATCTGGTCGAGTTGAAGGTTAATGGTCCAGCGGGTCGGATCGAAGGGCTGAGTTTGCGTTTGTACAATCCGGAGTCGCGCAAGTGGAGCCTCAATTTCGCGAACATCAGCGACGGTCAGCTAACTATTCCCTCGATTGGTGAGTTCAAAGACGGACGCGGCGAATTCTATAACGACGACAGGTACAGCGGTCGCGCGATCATCGTGAGATTTGTGATCATCAAGATCACGGACGATCAATACCGGTTTGAACAATCGTTCTCGGATGATGGTGGAAAGACGTGGGAGCTGAACTGGATCGCAGTCGATACACGCGTAAAGTGAATGACGGGCGACCACGGAGGGCCGCCCGTGTGTTAAGAATCAACGGATCGGATTGCTGAGAATTTCTGCCAGCTCGTGCAGTCGATTTGCATCAGCCGCACTCTTCGCAGTGCCTGCGTTCGTTTCCAGCGACGATACGAGGTCTTTAAGTTTTCCCTGCGCCGCGTGGTTCGTTTGCGTGTTTTCGGCACTTAGAATCGCCTGCCGCACCGACGCGATTTGATCCGTCGATAAGGCGTGTGAGCGCTCCAGTTGATCGACATAAGCCTTCGCGACGACCAACGTTCGCGGCCACTCAATCTTCTGTTGGTTCTGCACGTTCAACTCAGAGACCTTAACCGACTTCGCCGCATTGATCTCGTTCTGCGTAAGGAACTTCGTCGGCGTCAGCTCAAAAACGTCCAAACCGCGTGCGATTTCGGAGCCGTAAATGTGGCCGTTGTACCAGTATGCCGACCAGTCGCCGCCGAGGATGAGCATGTTTGGATTGATTGGACCACGATCGAAGTAGCCAATCTCAGCCGGATGCTCAGCGTCGGTGAAATCCACGAGCGAGATGCCACCCTGATACCACGCTTGCACGAGGATATCGCGACCGGGCACCGGAACGAGCGAACCGTTGTGGGCCACACAGTTTTCACTGTCGCCCTGCGCGGCGGGCATCTTGTAGTAGCTCGCAAACTTCAGCTTGTTGTCGTTCAGGTGGAAAATCGAATCTGCGCCCCACTTGATCGGGTCGTTCGCACGGCAGCGAGCACCGAGTCCACCGCCCCACTCATCAGTGAAGACGACTTTCTTGCCGTCATTCGAAAACGATGCTGAGTGCCAGTACGCGTAATTCGGATCGTTCACTGCATCGAGGCGCTTCGGATTCGCGGGATCTTTAATGTCGATCAGAATCCCGTTTCCAGAGCACGCGCCGGCAGCGAGACCGATCGCTGAGTACGCCGTGATGTCGTGGCACTGGTTACTAGCCTCTGGCTTTTCCGGCCCGTTCTTTCCATGCGAGCCGCCGTTAGTCAAAGCATTCAGCTGGCCGGTAGCCGGATCCATGAACAGACGAGGACTCGAGACGATCTTCGCATCTTGCGGCGACGCCAGCGGCACCTTGATCACATCGATGCGAAACAGCGCCGTGTTCGGATCCTTGTCCGGCGCCTCACCCGAGCATCCTGCGAGCTCTTCGTTTTGACGGACGAAAGACGTTCCCGAAACGTAGATGTAGACGTTGTCCTTGTCGTTCGGATCGGTGATGAGTGTATGCGTGTGTGAGCCACGGCAAGTTTGAATCGCTGCGAGCTGCTTCGGATTTTTGATATCGGTGATGTCGAAGATTCTCACGCCGCGGAAGCGATCCTTTTGTGCTGGCGGAGGCGCGGGCTTCTCGTTTTTGTCAGGTTCCTTCGCTGGAGCCGGCGCGGGCGGGAATCCCTGTGTACCGCAGTCCAAACGGCCGTTTGCCATTTCCACTGACATGAAGAGAAGGTTTTTGTAAACCGACACATCGTTCTGTCCACCGGGACAGATCATTGTGGTCAACAGACTCGCCTTCGCCGGGTTGGAGATGTCGTAGATACTGAGACCGTAAAAGTTTCCCTGAAACAGATAATTACCTTGAAACGCGATATCCGAGTTGGCGAAAGCGAGTTGAGCAATAACTAGCTGAACTCCTTTGGGCACCTGTGCGAGCTGCGCCGGATTGCCCATCTGGCCCAGGATCTTTTGCACTTTCGGATCGTCAGGATTGTCGGCGCCGAGTTGAAACGCAGCGGGCTTCTTGACGAGCAGCAGATGCTTCAGGCCCAGCGATGTTTCACCCGCGTTGAAAAATCCCGGCGTCAGGTGAGCGCGTGGATCATTCGTATCAGCGCCCGTCATACCTGCTGGAAGTGGTCCAGCCGGTTCAGGCGCAAACGGATTCTCCTGTTCTTCTTTCTTCGTCGTTTTCTCGTCAGGCTTGGTGGCCTGCGGCGACGAAGGCGACGGCGTTGGCTTTTGCGCCAGCGTTCGCGCTACCAAACATGAGGACAAAGCAACGGCAACTAATAATAAGCGGAACGTAATAACACGTAATCGATTCATTGTTTCTCCTCTTCAGGTTTTACACCCAACATAGTTTGCATAATTCTAATCTCGGCGCGCTGGCCGCTGTCGACGTCGGTCGTGAAGTTGAACAACTCAGCATCCTGTCCCGCGCCCGCCGTATCAAACAAATCTTTCACCATAGTTAGTGCACCCGTGTGGTGTTGAATCATTCCTTCAAGAAACAGGCGGTCAAAGTCTGTGTCCCTCGCTTTTCTTAAGGCTTCCATCTGGGTTGGCGTCAACATGCCGGGCATCAGCATGGAATGACTCGACATATCCATGCCAGGCATCAGCATGGAATGACTCGACATATCCATGCCAGGCATGTGGTGCATGGGCGGCTCTGCCGGCTCTCCGCGTGTTGCGAGCCACCGTTTCATAAACTTTATCTCGTCTGCTTGCGAGCGGCTGATGCGCGCGCCAAGGGTGTGCAGCTCTTTGTTCTTCGTGTGTGAATCGATGAGCGCCGTCATCTCAACTGCCTGCGCATGATGCATGATCATGTGCTGCATAAACTGCACATCGGCGGGCGAGTTGGGCGGCAATTTGGCTCTCGTCGTGGGCGGCAGTGTCTTCGTCGGCTGGCCCGGCGCCCCGGGCTGAACCACCACGGGCGTTTGTTGTGCAGACACCCGTAGCGACAACAAACAGACGAGAATAAATAAAAAGGGCTTCATCGGACCTAAGTCTTCGAGCATGCAGGCCCTCACATTATCACAAAAGCCGCCCGAAAAGCGCGACTGCGCGAGTAGAACAGGTTCTTGTTGACGTGTTTTTGCTTGGGCTTCTATGATTCGAGCATGCGTACTGAACGAGTAAACATTGATGAGGTACGAAACCAGTTGGCAGACTTAATTACTTTTGCCTCCGAAGGTGGAGAAGTGATCATCCTGCAAGATGGAAAACCGTTGGCCCGCTTAATAGGAGCTACTGATCCGGCCGTTTACAAGTCGCTTTCTCCCAGTCAGGCTGAGTTCTCAAGTGATGAAGACTCCCTTGCTTGGGACGCAGACGGTTGGGAGGAAATAGCGTGAAGCGTGGTGAGATTCGCTGGTATACATTTGCGCTTCCTGACAAACGCCGTCCAGTACTAATCCTCACGCGATGAGGTCCTCGATTACCTTAACGAGATCATCGTCGTCCCCGTAACCAGAACAATCCGAGGCTTAGCCACAGAAGTGGTCCTAACGCCGAATGATGGTATGCCTATTGTGTCCGCACTCAACTTCGATCACGTCGCATTAGCCCAGCGTCAACGCATGGGAACCATCATCTGTAGTTTGCCTGAAGAGCGCTGGAGTGAAGTGCAGCGCGCATTACCTACTGCTTGCGGCTTTGAGGGATAATTGCTCAGCACCATAGCTGACGAAATCTAAACGCTGATCCTGCAGAAGGCGGTTAGTATCACAGGGATTGAATCTGTTAGTCTGCGTGAACGATGACAAAACTCGAGAAAACTCAGGCAAGAGCTGGAGGCGAGACTGCGCCCGAGCGGTTTCTCGATCGTCATCTCGGTAATGCTGTACATCTCTTTCTCACCTTCCTGGCGGTTCTGATTCTGGTTGCAGCCGCGATTGCGACGTTTGAGATCATTATTCGTGATGTGCCAATGCTGTGGCGTCAGGTGAATGAGTACGACGCTTTACATCAGATCATTCAGGACGTGTTGCTGGTTGCGATTGCGGCAGAGCTCGCGTTGCTCCTTCTCTTTCACCGAACCAGCGCCGCCGTCGAAGTGCTCATCTTCGTCATCGCGCGCAAGATGGTCATCTCGGGAATCTCCGGCCTCGATCTGCTCACCGGCGTCGCCGCGCTAGCGGGTCTGGTAGTGATCCGTTTTTACTTCATCAAGCCAAAAGAGAGTCCAGCTAAAGACTAGTATTACTCATCTCTCAGCGAAGCCATATCGATCGAGAAGCGATACTTCACGTCTGACTTCAACAACCGCTCGTACGCTTCGTTGACCTTCTGAATCGGAATCACTTCGACATCAGCAGTTATGTTGTGTTCGCCGCAAAAGTCGAGCATCTCCTGCGTTTCGGCAATGCCGCCGATGGTCGATCCTGAAAGACTGTGACGACCGCCAATGAGCGCGAACGCTGCCACCGGAAGAGGCTTCGGTGGCGCGCCGACAAGCGTGAGCGTGCCGTCGCGCGCGAGCAGCGAAAGGTATGCATTGATGTCGTGCGCGGCGGAAACTGTGTCGAGAATGAAGTCGAAACTGCCGGCATGCTTTTCCATCTCGTTTGCATTTCGCGAGACGACGACTTCGTCCGCACCGAGTCGCAGCGCATCTTCCGTTTTACCAGGCGAAGTGGTGAACGCGACGACGTGCGCTCCGAGTGCATGCGCAAGCTTCACGCCAACGTGGCCCAAGCCTCCGAGTCCAACAACTCCGACTTTCTTTCCGTTGCCGGCGCCCCAGTGTCGCAGCGGCGAATACGTCGTGATGCCTGCGCAGAGAAGTGGTGCAACCGCTGGTAAATCGAGGTTTGACGGAACACGCAAGACGAAGTGTTCGTCAACCACGATGCTTTCGGAATAGCCGCCGTAAGTTACACCTCCGAGATGCGTGTCAGGAGAGTTATACGTAAGAGTATTGTTAGGACAGAACTGCTCGAGCCCCGCTTTACACTGGTTGCAGGTGCGATCTGAGTCGACCATGCAGCCGACCGCGGCGAGATCTCCAGTCTTAAACTTCGTCACTGCCGCACCGACTTTCGTAACCCGGCCGACGATTTCGTGACCGGGCACGATCGGATACACAGTCGCTGAAAATTCGCTCCACTCGTTGCGTGCAGCGTGAAGATCGGAGTGACAAATGCCGCAGAAGAGAATCTCTATCTGCACGTCGTGTTCGTTTGGATCGCGTCGTGCAATTGTCGTCAATCCGAGCTGTGACGACTCACTCGTGGCAGAATAAGCTTTCACGTTGTACATGTATGAATCCCCCCTTGAATAGAGTAGAGGATGCTCGCGAAACGTGCGCGATTTCTCACCTGCATGTAATTAAAGTTACACGTCAAAGTACGTTTTCAGACATTACAAAATCACAACAACTCGACATTCAAAGCACACAACAAAGGGATTGCTATTTCATTCGAGTGGGCGTATTGTTCCCAAACTTTTCAGTCAGAGCGCGGCACTCAGGCTCACAGTGTCCCTGCTTTGAGTACTCCCCGATAACTGCACAATAACGCTGCCCAGAATTTGAACTGGGACAGGTGTCAATTTTTGTTCGTTACCCTAAAGGAGATTACTCGTGTTTAGAGTTCTACTACTCAGCTTCTCGCTTCTACTAGCACAAACCGGACCTGGAATCGCGATGTCGTTGTCGATGCCATTGCGAACGATGCGGCCGTATCCGGCACTGCTAAGAATGATGAACGTCGCTCCAGTGCCGACAGACTTCACACCCGCAACTTCAGGTGACTTCGCCACCGCCATCACAAACTCAGCCGGTGGCGACACGATCACACTCACTGCTGGCCAAACTTACACTGGTCCATTCACACTCAAGAGCGGGCTCACTTCAACCGTGACCATTCGCTCATCGAACCATGCATCAATACCTGCCGACGGACAACGCGTAACCAGCAGCGATCGCTCAAACATGGCGATCGTCGTTTGCGGCAGTTTCAATAATCAACAGTGCTTCTCAACTACCGGAAACGACGCTGATAACTGGCGCATCACGGGTCTCGACATGCGCCAGGCGAATGGCACGATCAACGATCCGGGCATGGTCCAATTCGGAGATTCGGCAGAAACCACGGCCGCGAACACGCCAAACAACATCGAGCTCGATCACAACTGGATCGAAGCGTCTCAACCGGGAGCAGTGCGCGGCGTTTATATCAACGGCCGCAATATCAATGTCCACGACAACTACATCAGTGGCTTTCGCAGGAGCGGGATTGAATCGCAGGCGATCCTGCTGGTAGGCGGACCTGGGCCATACACGATCGATAACAACTACATGATGTCGATGGGCGAGATATTTTTAGCGGGCGGCACGGGCACGGGCATTCTTCCCGGAGATCTCACCTTCACGCGTAACTATCTGGAGTCGCCGCAGAAGTACAATCCCTGGAACCCTTCGGCTTTCGACACAAACGACGTTGATTCAAGTACGAATCTCGGTTGCTCGTTGTCGTCGAGTGGGACGACAGTGACGTGCAATAGTCACGGGCAAGGGAATACTGATATCCGCGTGATAAAGCTGACCTCAGGGCCGCAGTCTGGCGAGACACGCACCGTCTACGGTGCGCCTGACGCAAATACGCTAACGATCGAAACGCCATTCAGCGCGAACCAGAGTGGTGTTTCAGCCACGATCTACACGCCCTGGACCGGTTACAAGAACAACTTCGAGCTCAAGTATCTCGCGGGAACCACAAACCTGATCGAAGGGAACGTTTTTGACGGCGCGTGGCTCATGGGCCAGGATGGCGCCGGTCTCGTGCTGACGGTTCGCACCCAACAAGGAGCAACACCGACTGCCACGATCAAGAACACAACGATTCAGTACAACTGGTTCCGGCGCTTCAACCAGTTTTTGAGGCTGCTGTCTCCCGATGACGAAGGTGGCGGCGGTGTCGCGATGGACGATGTCGTGATCAAGCACAACCTGATAGAGCCTGCGTACCAATTCTCGGGCGGTGGACTTCAGTCGGGTGGTCCAAGCGATACGATCAGATGGGCTGTGTTCAATGGTGTGTCGTCGACGACGCACGCGACCGATCTGTGGTTGCAGCACAACACGACCTACTCAGCCAAGAACATGGCGACGATCATGTTGTTTGACGGCAACACCAGCGGCGACTGGATCAACTTTAAAGCCGAGAACAACCTCTTCGCACTCGACAATACGTTCGGAGGTTTCTTCGCCAGTGGTGGCGCAACCGGCACTACTGCGCTCGATGCGTGGTGTAACGGCGCTGGAAACTACAGCGCGGTTAACAACACGTTTCAGAACCAGAGCACGAGCGGTTATCCGACCGGAACTTTTTCCGAAACCAGCGCCGCTAATTTCGGCTTTAACAGCGTTGCAAATCTCGACTTCAAGCTGACGAGTGGTTTGTATCGCGCCGGCCAGACGCGCCAGGCATCTGACGGTACGGATCGCGGCGCCGATATCGACACGCTCTCGACGAAGATTGGCGCCAACAGTAACGCGTATGCGACGGCGACCATCAATGCCATCACTGGAAACTGGCTCGGCACCCCACCAACAGTATCAGTGAAGGCTGGTTCTTTTACGGGCTCGGGCAGCACCGGAAATCAGTCGATTACGGGTGTCGGATTCCAGCCGAAGGTGGTGTTGTTCCGTTACAACATGGCGACTTCGACTGGTTCAGCAGCGGATTCAGTCATCGGTTTTGGTGTCGGGATCTCGTCGAGCGATCGCAGGACGTCCGGTGATTATTCGAACAACAACGTCAGCACTTCGTCACACGCAGCGTGGAATCAGGACACGTACGTCATCTACACGCCGAGTGGCAGCTCGAAGGCTGATTTCGTCTCGATGGATTCAGACGGCTTCACGATCAACTGGGCGTCCGCGGGCAGTATGCTTGTCGAATATCTGGCGCTTGGCGGAAGTGGGCTCACTAATTATAAGACGGGTGTCGCGGCCGCTAAGACCAGCACGGGAAATCAGGCATACACAGGCGTAGGTTTTCAACCGACCGCGCTGCTCGTGTGGGCCGGTAAGTTCTCGACTTCACCACTCGATCAATCGACAAACGGCAACGGCCTCTTTGGATTTGCGACGAGCAGCACGGCGCGCGGAATGGTGGCATGGCGCAACGTGAACGGCAGCAATCCACAACAAGCTAAGCACCGCCAATCAACACAGCGAATCCTGAGCACGACGACGACGTTCACTGAAGCTGATTTTGTTTCGTTCGATTCGGATGGATTTACATTGAATTACCCGACAGCGGGAGGCAGTGCAGACGTCTTTTACTATCTAGCGCTGCGTGGGCCACAGTTCAAAGTGAGCTCGTTCAATCAGGCGACATCAACCGGAAATCAATCGATCACTGGCGCCGGTTTCACACCGAAAGCCTCGATCATGATCTCGGCTAACGATGTCTCGGCGAACAACGATGCGGCGCAGGCGCATGCTCGAGCGAGCTTTGGTTGGGCCACCGGAACTAGCAACCGGTCGAGCTTCTGGATCGGGGAAACAGACAATGTCAGTCCAACCGTTGCGAGGCGAAATATCGATACCACGAAGTTGATAAAGATGATGACGGAGAGCGCTTCACCGACGGTGAACGCCGCCGCCGATCACGTCAGCTTCGATTCAGACGGGCAAACGATCAACTGGACCACTGCTGATGGTACGGCACGACAGATCATCGTGCTGTGGATCGGGTGAGGGAAGTATTTGCCACAGATTACACGGATTGCACGGATAAAACCGTGTCACCCGTGTAAATCCGTGGCTAGTCGTTGCGGCGGGTTAATTTAAACGCCTCGACGAAGCGGCGCACTTTGTTTGGATCTTCTGACAGGATCGCGCTCAGGATTGGAACGCGTTGCCTGGGATATGCCATTGCCAAACGGTCGACGATCGATCCGAGTGTCGCGTTGGCAGGGTGATACCGGTATTTGTCCTTGTTTGTTTCGATCAATCCGATCGCTTCAAGTGCTGTCAGTTGTTCCCGAGCAGTGTCGTTTTCGAAGCCGAGCTCGCTTGCGACTTCCGCAAGCGTAAACGGCCGCGATTGCTCGCGGTGCAGCAAAAGCAAAACCTCCAGTTTAGGAACGGTTTGGATTTGCTCTCTGATGAAGGTATTGATCGCGTTCATAAAAGCCTTTACACACTTGAGGCGCCCTGGCGGCGCCTCAACTGTTCCGGGCTGATGTGACTTTCCTGTTGACCTTGCCCAGCTCTATAAGAGTAGTCAACGGTCACATCAAAGTTGATTCATCGTAATGAGAGAGGATGCGGAGTGCATCAGTCTTATTACCTACCGGCGTGAGTGTTTTCACCTATCGTTGTGGCCGCTCAAAAACGTAACGCGCGATTTCCACTCGATTGCTGAAGCCTTTTTTGTCGAGTATGTGACTGATGTGGTTCTCGACCGTGCGTACGCTGATCTCGAGCTCCGCGGCTATTTCTTTGTTACTTAATCCGCGCGAAACAGCCACGGCGACGCGGTTCTCTGCGTCAGTAAGCGTCTCGTCGTGAACACTCGCGGATGTGTTGTCAGCCGTTGCCGAGCCGACGAGTCGCGCAATTTGCGAATGGGTTCGTTCCACGCGCTGAAGAATCGCGTTTACGACGGCGATCAATTCGTCAGGCTCGAAAGGCTTTGTCAGATAAGCATCAACGCCTGCTCGGAAACCTTCGATCCGATCCGCTGTCTCGTCCTTCGCAGTGAGAAACACGATCGGCACGAGTGCTGTTCGCGGAGAACCGCGCAATTGCCGGGCGAGCTTGTAACCGTCCATGCCAGGCATTCGGATGTCGCTGATGATCAGATCGGGGACTGAATTAGCCAGTTGCATCAGTGCCTCGTGTCCGCTGCGCGCGGTGCTGACTTCGTAGTCTTCAGCCTTGAGACACGCCGCGACGGCGCGCAGGAGGTTTGGCTCATCGTCAACTACCAACAAGCGCTTTGACATCCGCTTCCTCCTCACTCTTCGCGCTATCGTCTATCCATCGAGGCAGGGAGATCGTAAACGTCGTTCCTCCGTCTGGTTTGCTTTCGACTGAGAGCTCGCCGTCCAGTTGCGCCACGATGTGTTGCGCCAGGTACAGCCCGAGGCCGACGCCCGGTGCTGCGGTTCCCATTGAGCTTTCGTCTGACTCAGCGCGGTAAAACTTATCGAACACGTGTGGCAGATCAGCTTCGGAAATTCCTTTGCCTGTATCGCTGACGCTGATCGCCAGCAGATCATCGTTCTCGCGAGCGGAAACTGTGATACGTCCGCCTGCCGGTGTGTACTTGATGGCGTTGTCGATCAAATTGCGAATCACTCTTCGTAGTGCTTCGAAGTCACCGCTGACAGCCGAGGTGCGCACAGGTACGTTGGTTGTTAACGTGAGACTGAGAGACTCCGCGCGGTATCGTTCGACTTCAACGCAGGAACGTAGCAGCTCGCGCGCATCCACGCGCGTTTTGCGAAGCTTGTAAGCTCCCGATTCAATACGCGAGAGGTCGAGCAGATTTCCAACGAAGTCGATTTGCCGATCACACTCCACCGCGATCGTCTTCGCGTAATCGAGCTTTTCTTCTTCAGTGAGATCGGTTCGCTGTAGTAAGTGAGCGAGCAGTTTGATCGTCGTCAAAGGCGTCTTCAGCTCGTGAGAAACATTGCTGACGAATTCTGACTTCAGTCGATCGAGCTCCTTCAGTCGTTCTTCACGCTCGGCAATTTGCGTCGCCATCGTGTTGAAGGCTGTACCGAGGTCGCCAATCTCACCGCCTCCAAGCAGCGGCGCTCGCGCTGTTAGATCACCGCCGCCGAGACGCTGCGAGGTCGCACGCAGTCGACGCACTGGCCGCACAATACTTCGCTCGATCACGAGCGCTGCAGCAAGGGCGAGCAGCAACGCAATCAGGCCTGTTATACCGTAACGAATCAAACGCCGGCGCGCGGGTTCGTAAAGTGTCGAGCTCGGGATACCGATCAAGGCGACGAGTCCGGTTTCGCGTACGTGCGCCATGCCGTACACGCGCTTTATTCCATCGATCGGACTGGTCAGCTCGACGACATTCGTTCGTTCGTTTGGAAGTACTGAAGAGAGTGGCGCCCACGTTACATCAGCTTCCGACGGCGCTTCGGATCCACGACGTCTATAAAGAACACGTCCATCGGAATCTATCACCGAAATTACGACTTGAGGCGAAAGCTCGATGCTGTCGAACAGTTGATTGATCGCCGCGCCGTCGATTCGCGCGATCACCGCACCACCCTTTTCGATTGGCACCGCTATGATCACAATTGGCCGCGCTTCGTCGATTGTGCGATCCGTCACGACGGCCCACGAGTTTCGCTGACGCATCTCCGACACGAGATAGTCTGTGAGTGCGTTGGGCAAGATCTCTCGGCGCGTCGGCTGTGACATTAGCGTCGTGCCGGCGGCGTTCGTGATGCGCAAGTCGAGCCAGAATGGTCTAGTGCGCAGGACGTTTTCGAGGTTTTCACGAATGGTGGGAGTGCGCGTGTCCTGGGTACCGGCAAGCGCGGCGATAGCGTCCAGCGCTTTTTTCTGATCGTCGAGCCAGCGTTCGAGAGCGACCGAGGCGAGGTCCACTTGCTGCTTAACGGAGTCGTTCAGTTGCGAGCGACTCAAGCGCCACATGTTACTGAGATCGAGCGTGCCAACAACAACCAGCGGCACCGCTATGCCGGCGGCGAGAAGCAGCAATTTGCCTCGAATACCCACATTCCTAATTTAGCCACAAAAAGGCACAAAAAGCACAAACTCCGTCTCTGCGTATCTCTGCGTTAATATTTCTCACGACACAGTAACGCAGAGATCGCAGAGAAGACTGATTTACATCTTCTGCATCGTGATCGTGATGATCGGTTTGTCGCCCGCGGTGCGGTTGTAGGAAACCCAGTAGCCCGCGTCGTGATAGCGATTCATTTGATACATCGATCCGTCGGGCTTGGCGTCGAGCGCCGCTCCGAGCACTGCTTCAGGCGTTGGTGCGCCGTTCTGCTCACCTAAGTAATCGATCGAGATCGCAGTCACTTTGCCTTTGTCGTCATAGTAGATCTGCGCCGACTCATGCTCTGAAGGAGTCACAAAATCCTGGCCGTCGCCTTTCTTGATGCCGTTGACTTTGGACCGCACCTCGTTAGCAGACATGCCGATCGTGATCCCGCGATAGTCTGCAAACACCGGGGCCTTCGATGCTGCCGTACTGCTCGCTTTCGAATTCACCGCAACTTCCTGCTGCTGAGCAGTCTGTGCACTGGCGATTGAAAAGGCGATGAGAATGGTAGGAACGATTAGAAATTTGCTTTGCATTATTACACCTCTCCTGTTGCATGTTAGGCCGATCCGGTTTTCGGAACATCGGTACCAACACTCAGACCTAATAGGTGTTTTTACCTAAAGGCAGAGTGTGTTTATACGGATTCACGACGCCTGCACTTCAGACTACGATTCAGCGTGGTTGTCGTAGTGCGCCAGGTGGAGATGGCGAGCTCCGGCAGTCGAGGTACTTCTTCTTTTGACTGGACAAGAAAGGAAGGACAATGGGGGCGGTAGGGCAACATGCCTCCAGTAAGAGCAACGTTTTGAGTCCGGAAGTCTCGGCACTTGCGATTCCCTGGAAACGTGTTGCCCTATTCGCGTCGATAGCTTTGGGTTTTTTCCTGCTCGGATTCGTGCCGATGTGGTTCAAGACCAGTGCCGCAATCGAGCAGCGCGACGCGTCGCAGCGTGCCGTGCGTTTGGCCCAACTCCATAACACGCTCGCCACTGCCGTGATCGACGTGCAACGCGGACAGCTCGAACCGGCCCGGCAGTTAACCAGCGATTTCTATACAAACTTACGCCGCCAGATCGATAGCGACACCGGCTCTCTCTTTACTTCCGCGCAACGCGAGGAGCTCGTGTCTTTACTCTCAGAACGCGACGAGCTGATCACACTCCTCGCGCGCAGCGATCCCGCCTCAATGGAGCGCCTCTACCGCATCTACGCCACCTACAGCAAAATCACGAATAACGGTAAATAGAAGTTTGCCTTCGTTCTTCTCCGTGCAGCCTCTGTGTTCTCTGTGTCTCTGTGGTGAGTTATTGCTATGAGTCAGTTAACAACAGAGACACAGAGAACACAGAGGTTGCACAGAGGATCATCGAACTGACCTTACGGGCACCGCGCCAGAAACTAGGGCCTGTTCGAATTGTTTGAGTTGCCTTTCATATTGCCACTACCGCCCTTAGCTCCCGGAAGCGCCTCCGCCATCCGTAAATGTTCCTGAAGCGTCGGCAGCGTCTTACCGGCAAACGCTTTTAGATCCGCGTCAGTACCGCGCGTGCTCTCTTTCTCAAACTCGGAAACATCCTTGCGATGATCGCTAACCATCATCTTCGTGTACTCACGATCGAGCTCCGCGCCTGACATCGCAGAAAACTTCGTCATCTGCTCGCGATGCTTTGCGTCCAGCTCGGTCGGCAAAGTCATTCCTTTGCTCGAGGCCAGCGACATCAATTCTGAGTTCGCTTTCGAATGATCGTCGACCATACGCTGACCAAACTGTTTCACCGCATCGCTCATGCCTTTTTCCGCTGCTACGCGACCGAGCTCGACTTCCATCATTCCGCCCATTGCTGCATCCATGATGAAGTCGTGGTCCTGTGAAGTCATACTGCCCATGCCGGCTCGTTCGCCGGTGGCGTTACTGTTTCCGCGCATGTTGCGGTTTGCAGATCGATTGCTGTTCTGCGATTTGTTCGAGTTGCTGCTGTTGCTGTTCTGGTTGGAATTCTGTTCCTGGCCTCCGATTCCGGCCTTCCCGGTGATAGCCCAGCACCCGCCAGCGAGAATGGCGGCCAGGGCCCAAACGTGTGCAGATTTGATTAACTGCTTATTACTCATCTTACCCTCCTTGTTATTGGCGGAATCCTCCGCCGCTTGAGTTTCAAAACTTCTAACCCACAGAGCTACGACCACGGACCTTCAGTCCCATCAACCTCGCGGGGAACGTTCCGAAGTCTTCGACTTCCCACGTGTTACCGTCGCGCAAACGCACCCGCGCTGCCGGTATCAACATGCCCTCGTTATCTCCGCGGCCGACGTACATCTCCGCGTAGCCAAATGGGTAGTCCACCGAGCGCGCTCCTGAGCGCAGCTCGCCGAACCGTAAATTTCGTTGATAAATAACGGTTATCTTCGTTCTGCCGTTTCCCTGATCGTTGACCAGTATGGCGTTGGCCGGCACGCCCACATTCGAACCGATCTGAATTCGTCCGGCCTCTGTGCGTGAGAGTGTTCGCAAGAGCTCGTCCTGCTTACCGGCCTGGAGCGCTGAGTTGAGCTGACTAACTTCATCGGCTGTTGTGATTCGATTGATGATCAATGTGAATGGCAGCGACAGCCCGGGTCTCCGGCCGGAGATAAAATAAACCGTGCCCGTAATCGTGCGACCGGCCAAACCCTCACCTTGCGCCGACGTTTTAGTCCTCGGATCCACAACTGCGATCCCGCAAAGCAGCAACATTACAACCAGCATCACCAGCGTTCTTGTTTTCATACCGTTCCCTCGAAATGGACAGAATTTCAACAGAACGCCTCCTGACGTTCCGTGAATGCGCGGGAGAATCACAATTTTTCAGGGGAATTGCGAGCGTACCAGTGAATGAGCGACAGATCGGTGCGTTGGCGTACGTTAATCGTCTGAGGTGTGCGTGACCATGATGACGTATCCGTCGGGATCGATGAGCTCAAACTCGCCCTGCGGTGCGTAGAACGGCGTCGCGATCTCGCCGGGGCTGAGTCCGGCTTCAATTAACGACATCCGAGCCGCCGCAACGTTTTCCGTATAAACATAAAAGAGAACGGTGTGCTTACCGGCGATCGGCTTGTTCGTGGCCGAGAGCATCAACTGCGCTTCGCCTGACTGCAGCCACGCCCACGACGGCTTCGTCTCACCCTCACACGCGAACGTGTTATCTACTTCGAAGCCCAGATGCCTGTAAAACGCAATCGACCGCTCCACATCCGCAACCGACACCATTGGAACAAGACTCTGCGTCTTCATATTCTGATCCGCGTTTATCCGCGTTCATCTGCGGCTTATATTTCTTACTCGCCTATAATCTTCACCAGGACGCGCTTGCGACGCCCACCATCAAACTCACCATAAAAGATCTGTTCCCACGGACCGAAGTCCAACTGACCACGAGTAATCGCGACGACCACTTCGCGGCCCATCACCTGTCGCTTGATGTGGGCGTCGGCATTATCTTCGCCGGTCTTGTTGTGGTGATACTGGCTGATGGGTTCGTGTGGCGCGAGTTGTTCGAGCCACTTTTCATAATCGTGATGAAGCCCGGGCTCGTCGTCGTTGATAAAAACAGACGCCGTGATGTGCATCGCGTTCACCAATACCAATCCCTCTGCAACGCCGCTGTCTCGCAAACACTCTTCAACCTGTGGCGTGATGTTGATAAATGCGCGCCGGCCCGGAACGTTGAACCATAGTTCTTTGCGATAGCTCTTCACTGTGGATCTGCGTTAATCTGCGGTCTAACAACGATGAAGTCCAAGCTTGAAGATGATATCGATGCTTTGTTCAGATTGCCACTGGCGGAGTTTACCGGGGAGCGCAATACGCTGGCTGCCCTGCTAAAAAAGGAAGGCCGTCGCGACGATGCGGACCGTGTAAAGTTACTGGCCAAACCTTCCGTCTCTGCGTGGGCCGTAAACCAGCTTTACTGGGACCATCGCGAGGCATTTGACCAGCTAATGGCGAGTGGTAAACGCCTGCGTCCGGCTCAGAAGCTGCGCCTCGCCGGCAAGGTCGCGAGCGTACGGGATTCACTCGACGCACGACGAGAAGCGCTGGTCCATTTGTCAGATCTGGCGGCGGAATTGTTGCGCGATGCTGGTAGCAATCCGTCGCTTGATACATTGCGTCGCGTGACCACGACGCTCGAAGCACTCTCAGCCCACGCGCTGCATGCTGATGGTCCAATTCCCGGACGGTTGACGCAAGACCTGGATCCGCCGAGTTTTGAATCACTCGCGTCGTTGATGTCAGGTGTTAGCGAAGAACCGATCACACCGGCGCCGAAGTCGACGACAAGCGCGAATGTACGCCGGCTGGAAGAAGCTCGCCGGGCGAAGATAGCCGACGCGAAAGTCACGTTGCAGGATGCGAAGAAGTCTTTGAGTGAAGCACGTGCGCGGGTGCAGAGTCTGGAGTCGGCGCAGAAAAAGGCGAACGCGGAAGTGAAAGAGGCAGAGAAGATTTTGGAGCAGGCGACTGCGGCTTTGAACGATGCAGCGCGGCGCGCGAAGAGCGTCGCCACAGAAGTCGGCGAAGCGACAAAGACAGTTGAAGTCGCGAAGCGCGCGATTGACAAGGCGACAAAAGAACTGGAGTCATTGCTTTCGGAAAAATAAATCAGGAAGGGGAGCAGACAATGGATGAAATAATCAAACGAATAACCGAGAAGACCGGAATCTCAGAAGATCAGGCACGCTCGGCGACGCCGCGGCCAAGGTCGGAAACATATTCGGCGGATCTTAAAGAAGTCTTGCCACGGATTACACGGATGAACACGGCTCGATCCGTGTTTATCTGTGTAATCCGTGGCCTAATTAGTTCTCTTTAATGATCTCGTACGACCGGATACGCGCCGAGTGATCGTAGATACTGGTCACGATCATCAACTCATCTGCTTTTGTTAACTCAACAAACGCTTCCAATTCTCGGCGTGTCGTTTCAGCCGATCCGACAACGGAATACTTCAGCATGCGTGAGGCATGATGCTTCTCGACCGAATTCCAGTAATCATCGATGTTGTCGATCGGTGGCTGGAGCTTACCTCCTGCGCCACGGACAAGGTTGGTGAAGGATTGTTGGACAGTTGTGAATAAACGTCGCGCTTCTTCATCATTATCAGCAGCGATGACATTGACGCCAACCATGGCATATGGATGGTCCAACTGCTTCGACGGTTTGAAGCGCTGGCGGTATATATCAAGCGCCACTAACAGAGCATCAGGCGCGAAGTGTGACGCGAAAGCGTAAGGCAGCCCAAGCTCGGCAGCTAGTTCAGCGCCGAAGGTGCTCGAGCCTAGAATCCAAATCGGAACTTCAGTGCCGGCGCCAGGAACTGCACGCACAGCTTGTCCGGACTTCGCCGGTGCGAGAAATTGCTGCAACTCCAAAACGTCCTGAGGAAAGCTCGCCTCACGCGCCGGATCGCGACGCAGTGCTCGTAACGTTCGCGAATCTGTTCCGGGAGCGCGGCCAAGGCCCAAATCAATTCGGCCAGGGTAAAGCGATTCGAGCGTGCCAAACTGTTCAGCAATCACCATCGGTGAATGATTGGGCAACATGATGCCGCCAGAACCCACGCGGATCGTCTTCGTGCCGCCAGCAAGATAGCCGATGACCACCGAGGTTGCGGCGCTTCCGATGCCGGTCATGTTGTGATGCTCGGCGACCCAGTAGCGCTTGTAACCAAACGCCTCCGCATGTTGTGCAAGGTTAAGACTCTTCCGCAGCGCCTCGCGTGGGGTTTCATCAAGAATCACCGGGACGAGGTCGAGAATGGAGACGGGAACCATGCTTGTACTCTAAACTAAATCCCAGCTTAGTCGAGACAAGATCATTGCACCCAGTCCTTTGCGGAGACGAATGACTGCTCGTCGTAGATAAGCACGATCGTGCCGATTGATAAGTGTTCGCTCATCTCCTTGGCCGCCCACATCGGAATCCGAACGCAGCCATGACTCTGCGGTGAGTGCGGGACTTCAGGGTTACCGTGAATTGCCAGACCGTCGCTGAAGTAATTGGGGTAGTAGAGCAATCCCAGCGGCGACTTTCTCCAGCCTTCAAGCTTGTTGTAGATCTTGAACCGGCCTCGCGGCGTGTAAGCCAAACCGCTCATGAGTTTTTCTTTGTAATGCTTGCCGCTGCCGGTTGACACTGGAAGGATTGTCGTCACTTCGCCATCGTCATCCGTCAATAAGAGAACCTGTCGATCGAGATCGACTTCGACGTGCTTGTAACCTGAGTCTTTCGGGCGTGGTGGAGTTGCGTTGCGGATCGCCTCGAGCTCAGCGCGCGTGAGACGTCCGGTGATCTGCCGTCCTTCCCATTTCTGAAAGGTAACCAGAGCTTGTTGTCTGCTCCCGTATCCCATTTCAGACAGTCGACTCTGTGCTTCCTTGATCTCCGCGCGTTTGAGCGGACCTCCGTCACGTTTCTTTGCAGCTACGTTGATGGACGCTAGCAGGATTAGGAGAAGCGTCCCGACTGCGGCTTTTCTGGCGATGTTCATAAAACAACCTCCCAGCTAATACGCGAAATATTTAGCCACAAAAGCACAAACTATTTCTTCAAGTTTTTGTGCTTTTTGTGCCTTTTTGTGGCTAATCTCCGCGTTGATGGAAGGTTTCCGGTACCAACCCGAGCTGATTGACCTCGCTTTTGAAGACGCGCTGGTCGCGCAAGTGCGAGAACTGCCTTTTCGAGAGTTTGAGTTTCACGGCTACAAAGGCAAGCGGCGAGTTGTTTCGTTTGGCTGGAAGTATGAGTTCTCCGGCGGCGGTGAGCTTCACAAGGCGGACGAGATTCCCGAGTTTCTACTCCCACTCAGATCCGTCGCGGCATCCTTCGCCGAAGTAGAGCCCGACGCTTTCCAGCACGTGCTGGTGACGGAATATGGACCAGGCGCAGGCATCGGCTGGCATCGCGACAAGGCCGTGTTCGGACAGGTCGCTGGCGTCTCTCTACTCGCGCCGTGCACACTGCGGTTCAGGCGGAAGGTGAATACGAAGTGGGAGCGCGTGAATGTTTTTGCAGAGCCACGCTCAGCTTACCATCTCACTGGGCCTGCGCGATCTGAGTGGGAACACAGCATCCTCCGCGTCGATGCATTGCGCTATTCAATCACGTTTCGGACCATGCGCTAATTTTAGCCACAAAAAGGCACAAAACGTTTGCCGGGTTCATGTGTTCGTGGAACCGGCCTTCGCGTTTGAGCTCAAGGGACGATCTGTTTCGTCGGACTTCTTGGTGAAGCCGGAAACGTCCCAACGGCTCTCGACGTTTTTGAAGAGGCGCATGCTTTGGAAGAATCCCCCTGCGCCACCGCCAGCTATTCTTGTTCCTTCTTGTCCGGCGATTCTGGTGCCTTCCTGACCAGCGATCCTTGTTCCTTCCTGGCCCGCGATTCGAGTGCCTTCCTGACCGGCGATCCTCGTGCCCTCCTGGCCCGCGATCTTTGTACTCGCAGTTCCATTACTAGCCGCGGCTGCTCTCGGGCGCTCGTCAAACGCCACGCCAGAGAAGTACCGGTACCTGGCTCCGGCCGGAACGTCTTCCAACGGTGCCTCAAACTTCCGCAGACTGACATGGTAGAGATATTTCTTCAAAAAGTCGGTCCACGACAATCGTTCGCGCTTCACGTCTTTCGCAAACCACAGCGTCTCGTAGTTCTTCCGCGACACTTCATAAGCATCACGCGACCACGGGAAGAAGACCGAAATTCCATTCGAGTACTGGTAACCGCCACCACTAAAGCCACCAAGAATCACCGCCTTCTGAAGCTCTTTCAAAACACCGCGGCATTCTTTTTGTACTCGCTTCAGGACATTCGTATCTTCATCACCACCGAGCTCGTCGGCAATCAGACCACACTCGCGATCGAGCAGCTCACAGAAGTCGCCAAGATCAACATTCTGATCGTACATGTACGACTGACACTTCCAATGCACGTGCAGAATCGCGCGCTCCATTTGTCGATAGATGCGACTCTGCGGATCTTTGAAGCACTGAATCAAAGCTTCTGCGAGCTCGTCGAACACATCAGCCAGGTTATCGAAGCGACCCAGATCCCATGCAGCCATGTCGACCGACACGCCGCCGACAGTATAGGAGTCTTGACTGTGAATGAACTCCTTCACAAACATCTCCGCCACACTGCGCGTGTCGAGATTGCGACATTGTTCACGTCCTAAAGATCCGAGGATCTTCGCGTAGGTCCAACCCGCGCTCGGAACGCTGCCTTCAGACGCAATCATCGTTTTCGCGACCTGGTTGAATTGATATCCGACCTCGAGCATCCCCATGACGCAGCTATCGAAACCGAGGAGGTCGAGCTTCTGACCGAGCAGCGCGTTTTCAACCTTCTGATCGTCTTCGAGCCAGTTATTCGCCTCAGCGAGCTCCTGTAAATTCTTCTTGTTGCTGACGAGTCCCTGCAGCATGTCGTAGAAGTCTGTCATCTTCATCGACCTGCCGGACGTCTCGTCTTTGAACAAGCCGATGTCCTGAAACCCTAGCGAATGTCCGGAAAAGATCAGCGCATACTTCTGCGCGCGGCGTCCGAACGTGATCTCGCCGTCGTTCTCGACCTCGACTTTGTTGACGCACCAGTCGACAAAGTTAAGAATCGATCGCGAATTCGCGGCGTTCTCGTTTTCTTTCTTCGGAACGTGATAGGTCTTGTTCGGAACTTTGTATGACCGGACGTAGCGAGCTTTTCCGGGTTCGGAGAAGTCGCAGTAAAGCGTCGGTATTGCGGGCGAGTTGCCGTCGTAGTAAACGAAAAGATTCGGGCTATCGGCGCCTGACGCCGCCACACCTTTTATCTGCTCCATGGCATAAGCCATGTCCACGGCAAGGTTATTGTCACCCGCCATGTAGATCATGATGGTCCATTCTTTTTGATTCATCTGGGCGTCTCCTTTCACTGATCGCACAGGGAGAGGCTGGGAGTTTGTGCAACAGCTTGTTCTATAGGGTTACGCGTAAAAACGTCGAAAATAGGTCTTACTTATCCACAGATTACGCAGATTTTTTTCATCTGTGTAATCTGTGGATGAACCACTTCTCATCGGAAATCTTTGATCAGGACGATGTCTCTCGTCGCAGAGACGCGGTATGCCGCGATCCTGCCATCACGCGAGATGGAAAAACTGTTAACGAAATCGGATTTGAAGTTAGTTAACTGCTTCGGAGCGCCGTCGTCAAGCGGCGTGCTCCAGACGTTGAAAATTCCTGAGCTATTATCGAGATAAGCTATCGACCGTCCGTCAGGCAGCCACGCAAATGCCAGCGGCTGAACTGAGCGCGGGAGATCGATCGTTTTCACCGGCTCGCCGCCTGCGATGGATACGATCGACAGCTTCGGTTGATTGTTCGTCTGCTCGTCAGCATAGAAATACGCAATCGACTTTCCGTCAGGTGAGATCGATGGCAGTTGAGACGGGCGATTTGTTAGCTGCACCGGCGCTCCGCCATCAAGGCCGACCTTCCAAATCGCCGGTGTGCCCGAGCGTTGCGAGACAAAAATCACTGAGCCATCGCCAGCACAAACCGGATTTGAATCGACGTAGTTACCCTCAGTAAGTTGTTTCAGGTTGTTGCCGTCGAGATCGACACGCCAGATGTTTCGCCCGCCCGCACGATTTGATTGAAAGACGACATAGCGACCATCAGCCGAAACCGTTGGCTCGTGATCGATGAAAGCGTCTGTCGTCAGTTGCTTCGCGTCTGAGCCATCGGCATTCGACATCCAGATGTCCCAGTTTTCTCCCGTCCGACTCGCGTAAACAACTTTCCCGTCAGGAGTCCATGCGACTGTGTCAGGAAGATTAGTCTTCACGATCTGGCGCGCGCGACTCTCATCTTCATTCGGCGCGAGGATCCAGATGCTGCTCGCGTTGACCTGCTGGATCGTGCCGATCGTGCCTGAATCCGCTGTGAGCCCGACGCTGTTTTCTCCGTAACCATTCAAGTCGTTCGTGATTCGTCGCGCCGCACCGTCAGGGTAGGGAAGCAACCACACTTGCGTTCCGATAGATGAGAACTCAGGCTGCGCAGTAATGATCAGTCCGCTTCCGTCTGCGATCCAGAGCACTCGACCGACACTCGCCCATTTCTCAGAACCGATCGCTTCGGGATTTCCGCCTTCGAGCGGAACTTTTACAACTGTCGAATATCCCGGACCGGTACCGTTGAACATGCCGGCCGCAATCAGCTTTCCGTCCGGAGACCATGACGGGCCGGCAGTCGAGAAGCCATTCGGCTGTTTCGCGACCGCGAGCGTCCGCGGTTCTCCGCTGCCATCTGTGTTGGCCACCATCAGCGCCATGTCGTTCTGATTCCGGCGCACGAATGCGAACTGCGATCCGTCGCGCGAGAACCCGACCGGACTGTAAACGCGATCGAGGATTTTTGCGGGCGTGCCACCGAGCACGGGAATGCGATAGAGCGTCGGTACGAACTTGTTCTTTTCGAGCCCCGCGACGTAGTAGATCATCTCGCCGTCAGGCGAAAACGTCGTGCCGAAGTAGGCGCCATTTTCAGGCGGGATGATTCGCACGAGACTACTCGTCGAGATCTGCCGGATCCACAAACTCGCCTGCTGTTTGGAATCGTTGGCAGCGCAGACGACGTACTTGCCATCGGGCGAGATCGAAACCTGGCCGTTGATGTCTTCGCCGTTGATCTTCCCGCCGGTGGTCAGCGCCGTCATCTTTGCGGGCCCGATCTCTTTCGGTCGCGAGAACAGTTTGTAAAACCCGACCGCGCTGATGACGATCAATCCAAGCACAAGCGCTGCGATGGAGAGTTTTGTGTTCCGGCGCGCTTGAATAGAGATTGTTTGCGTGTCTGCAACAGAGCCCGATCGCGTACTCGGAGGCTCACGCAGAGTAGTTTGTTTCGAGTTTCGCGAGATCGACGGTGCGATTGACGAATAAGAGCGACTGAAATCTGACATCGATCCGCCAGACTCAAGCCGCTGCTTCAAGCGCCGCAGCTTGCCGAGCATTTCTCTCGCCGTTTGGGTGCGTTCTTCGCGATCTTTTGTGAGCGCCTCAGCGATGATGTATTCCAACGGCTCCGGTACGTCGGGCGCAAAGTCAGTTACCGGCTGCGGCTCGCGATCCGTAATCGCAACGATGACGTGACTCTTCGAAGCGCCATCGAACGGCGCGCGCATCGTCACCATTTCATATAGCACGACGCCGAGGCTCCAGATATCAGAGCGAGCATCAACTTCGCGTCCGGCGGCCTGTTCCGGCGACATGTAGGTGACGGTGCCCAGCATCGTGCCTGGTTCTGTTTTCGCCAGGGCGACTGTTGTTTCCTCCGGTCCTGACGACAATTCTCCGCGCTCCATCAACTTCGCGAGACCAAAGTCGAGCAGCTTCACGATGCCGTCCTTGCGAACCATGATGTTGTCAGGCTTGATGTCGCGATGGACAATGCCGGCGGCGTGTGCGGCAACGAGTGCGGAAGCGATTTGGATTGCGATATCGAGTATCTCGATCAGCTTCATATCGCGACGCACGTGGTGGCGCAGAGTGATGCCTTCGACGAACTCCGTGGCGATGAAAGTCAGGCCTTCGGCGCGACCGATTTCGTAGACAGTAAGAATGTTCGGATGATTGAGAGCTGACGCGGCTTTCGCTTCGAGAATGAAGCGGTTGAGACGGCTTTGATGAGCGGCGAGCTCCGCGTAGAGAAACTTCAGAGCGACAGGGCGATCCAACTCGGTGTCCTGCGCCCGGTACACCTGACCCATTCCGCCCGCACCGATTTTACTGATGATGCGATAATGGGAAAGCGTAGCTCCGGGGGAAAATTCGGCCACTGGAGTCTTTTTACGTTAGTGCGAGACAGAGCGCAAGTACCCAAAAAGTCGTTTTACAGGATTTCAGATTAGCAAGATTTCATGTAAATCATGTTAATCCTGTAATCCTGTCAAAAACGTGATCAGTCAGATGCCTGTTAACGGAGGAAGGCTAGATGAAGCTGTTGATCTTTATCGTCATAGGAATCGTCGGCGGCGTGCTGGTGATCTTTGGAGTCATGGCGTTGATCGGCTCGATGCTACCGAAAGCGCACGTCGCTTCACGGTCGATTCTGTTGCACCACACTCCGCAGGACGTCTACGGAGTCGTGCGTGACTTCAGCGCAGCGCCGAAATGGCGTGCGGATGTGAAACGAATCGAGGTCGAATCACCAGTTTACTATCGTGAAGAAGGGAAACACGGAACCGTGAACTATGAGTTGGTCGAAGATGTTCCGGCGCAACGGATGGTGACGCGGATCCGCGATACCGATCTCGGCTATTCAGGCCAGTGGACCTACCTGTTCACTCCGGAGAATGGCGGCACACGCGTGACGATTCGCGAAGATGGAGAAGTCTCAAACGTGCTGTTTCGTTTCATGTCGCGCTACGTCTTCGGACAGACGTCGACGATCGATTCGTATCTCACGTCGCTCGCACGGCACTTCGGCGAAGAAGTTGCGCCCGGTAATTAAAACTTTACTTAATTGCACTACCCGTCATAAGATTGCTCGACTCAGCTTAGCCGCGGATTACATCAATAAATACGGAGATCGAGATGTCAGCAACCGCACACCCTGCGCGGATTGGCTCCGCCGATTATGGTTTTTACGACAAGCTGAATACGGTTTGGCATAAACGTGCGCTGAATGCTTTTACGTTCATCGTCCTCGCGCACTGGGCCGAGCATCTGACGCAGGCTTACCAGATTTACGTGCTTGGCTGGCCGCGTCCGCGTGCCGGCGGCGTTCTCGGCCTGTTCTATCCGTGGCTCGTGAGCTCTGAAGTGCTGCACTACGGTTACGCGATCGTGATGCTCATCGGAATTTGGATGCTGAGGAAAGGCTTCACCGGGACCTCGCGTAAATGGTGGACAATCGCGCTCGTGATTCAGTTCTGGCATCACATTGAGCATGCGGTTTTACAGTGGCAGGCGCTGACTCATCACTACTGGCTTGGCTCGCCAGTGCCGATCAGCTTTCTGCAAATGCTGTTTCCGAAGTTTCGCGTCGAAATACATCTCTTCTATAACGCCGTGGTGTTTATGCCGATGGTAGTCGCGATGTACTACCACCTGTTTCCACCAAAGGGAGAAGAGGTTGCGACATGCAGCTGCGCCTTGCATCGAGATGCTATGACGGCAGTCGCTGCGTAGTTATCAATGCCGCAAAAGGCACAAATGCAGTTGGGCTTTTGTGCCTTTTGTGCTTTTTGGTGTCGGGCTTTATAGGTTGTAGAAGCCAGTCGTCGCAGG
>JGI12363J15224_100012_pt1 | contig 41080 bp, 26 predicted proteins | sample ForSoiNitrogNN91_FD_15224 | JGI IMG/M metagenome (IMG submission 15224)
CGCGAAGCGGGCGACAGCATAAAGCCTGGGGCGCAAGCCCCAGGATCGTTTGATAAATTTAGGATCGAGCCCGCGAAGCGGGCGACAGCGCTGCCGGGCGCTTCGCGCGCTCAATCGTTCTTTTGCTTCGGATCCTGGGGCTTGCGCCCCAGGCTTTATGCTGTCGCCTGCTTCGCAGGCTTTGAACTGATGGGCACTCTCAATATCGATCGTTACCACGCCGCCATGGGCGACGCGTCTTTTAAGGATGTGACGCGGCTCCACGATCAGCGACTGAGTGATGCGGAAGCCACTTTCTACGTCACGCAACGCAAACTTCCTTTCGCGCCATGCCTGGGCCACGAACGTCTCGTCCGACTCCTCGTTGACAGCCAGATCGATCGCCCGCGTCTTCGCTTCCTCGAACAGGACCGCGGGGGGCTGCAACTCTTCGCCAAAGCTATCGAAGACATTCAGTTCGTAGGAAAGATCCGCGCGGTGCGTGCGGGCACGATCGTCTTCGCACAGGAGCCTTTTGCCGACATCAGCGGCGCGTTCGGACTGACGCAGGCGCAGGAGATCAAGTTTGAGCACGCATTCGATCTGCCGATGACGACGGCCAGTACGGCGATGCAGTTTCGCATGGCGGCCGGCAATCGCTGGCTTTCAGATTTTTCACTGCGGCGCAACGGCGACATCGAGCGCGCCGTCGACATCGCTGTTTATGCGTTCATCGGCGGCTTTAACGACACTTCAAATCTCGAAGCCGCGCACCGTCTCGACATTCCCGCCGTCGGCACCGAAGCTCACTACTGGCAACAGGCGTATATCGAGTACATGGACGACCCGGAGATCGATCCGCGCACCGGCAAACCGAAACATTTCGAACAGGTCGCTTTCGAGCGCTGGCTCGACGCGAACCCAAACGGCACGACGTTGCTGCTCGACACGATCGACGTTTACATGGGCGCGGTCCACGCAGCAATGGCTGCGACTTCAACGGAAGCGCGTCGCCGTGCGTTCAAAGGATTTCGTGTCGATTCGGGAAATCTTGCGGAGCTCGGCGAGTGGTGTCTGCGTTTCTTCGCGGCGAACGGTTTACCCGGATTACGCGCGAATCTCACGGGCGATCTGACAGTGGAAAAAGTCCGGAAGATCGTCGCTGAGTTTCCGGAGGTTGCGGGTTTCGGTATCGGTACGAAGTTGTCGAGCGAAGTGAAGGCAGTCGCAGGTGTGATCTTCAAGCAGTGCGTGATGAGGGGTCAGCCGACACTCAAGGCTTCTAACTCCGAAGACAAGATCACGCTGCCGGGTCGACTGCAGCTATTTCGCGGCACAGACGCTCACGGAATGTACATGCGCGACGTCATCGGACTCGACGACGAGAACCTCGAGATTCCCGGCGCGGCAACAGTGGAGCGACTGCTCGTCCCGTTCTGGGAGAACGGACAACATTCGGCGATCCCGTCGATCGAGAAGCAGAAAGTATTTGTCGAAGAGCAACGACAGCGCTTTGCGGACATTGAAAACTATTCGGTCGAGCTGAGCGCAAAGCTGCGACAGCTTCGCGACGACCTAGTCCAGCGAATGCGCGCCGACAACTCTGGCTGGGAAGAGATCCTCAACATGCCCGAAAGCGTTCCGGAAGAAATGAAAGGATGATCATGAGCGCTCCCGAGGTGAAGAAATCGAATGTTCGCGATCACGTTTCGGCGGAAGAGTGGCAGGTGCGCGTGGATCTCGCGGCTGCGTATCGTCTGGTGGCGGATTATGGCTGGGACGATCTGGTCTTCACACACATCTCGGCGCGCGTGCCCGGGCCAGAGCATCATTTCCTGATCAATCCGTACGGGATGATGTTTGAAGAGATCACGGCTTCGAGTCTCGTGAAAGTCGATCTGGATGGAAAGCTCGTGATGGACTCGGAGTACAGCATCAATCCGGCCGGGTTCACGATTCACAGCGCGGTGCATGCAGCGCGCGAGGATGCGCGTTGCGTGATGCACCTGCACACCGAATACGGCATCGCTGTTTCTGCGCAGGAAAAGGGACTCTTGCCGGTATCGCAGCAGTCGCTGTTTGTTTTGGCCTCACTTGGTTATCACAACTACGAAGGTCTCGCGTTGAATGATGAAGAGAAGCCACGCCTCGTGGCAGACTTAGGCCGTAAGACTTTCCTCATCCTGCGAAATCACGGGTTGCTGACAGTTGGACCAACAGTCGCAGATGCGTTTCTGTCGATGTTTCTGCTGGAGCGTGCGTGCCGGATCCAGATCCTGGCGCAATCAGGTGGCGGCAAGCTCGTGCCGATCAATGAAAAAATCTTCGCGCAGATCCCGGCGCAGGAACAGGTCGTAACTCAAGGCGGTGGTGGACGATTAGTCTGGCCAGGATTATTGCGGAAACTCGATCGAACGGGCGCTAACTTCAGAGATTAAGAACACCGAACAAGAAAAAAGAGCACCAGAAAAAGAACAAGTCAGGAAGAGGGGCTTGCCCCCGCTGTTGCTTGGATTCGATCAGCAGGGCAAGCCCCTCTTCCTGACTTGTTCTATTCGAGGTGCTAAATCCCTCTTAGACTGAAACCCTTAAGAAGGCTAAATCTTCGAGAGGATTAGTCGCCACTCTCGATCGTGGGCTCAGGAGTACTCTCACGCGCAGGTTTGCGACGAGGTTTTAATCTTTCAACAATGCCGTGCGTGAACGCAGCGGCACTCTCTGCGAAGCGTCGCCATCTCGCAGTTCCCTTCAGATCATCGAGCAGCGAATAAACTACAGGCGTCGCGATCAGCGTCAGCAGCAGCGACAACGTCTGACCACCGATAACCACGATCGCGATCGAGCGTCGCTCCTCTGCGCCCGGCCCGGTTCCTAATGCAAGCGGCAACATACCGGCGACGAGCGCGAGTGTGGTCATCAGGATCGGTCGCAGACGATCGCGATTGCCCTGCATGATCGCTTCGTAACGCTCCATCCCCTTCTCGCGCAAACTGTTCATATGATCAATCTGCAAGATCGCATTCTTCTTCACCACACCGAACAAGACGAGAATACCGAGCGCCGAATAGAGATTGAGCGTGTCTCCCGTGCCCCACAACGACAGGAGGGCAAACGGTACTGACAGCGGGAGACTCAAGAGAATCGTGAGCGGGTGCACGGTGCTTTCAAACTGCGACGCGAGGATCATGTACATGAAGAGGATCGAGAGTATGAACGCCCAGATAAACTCGGTGAAGGTTCGCTCGAGCTCGCGCGCGCGACCGGAAACCGTTGTCGTGTAAGCGCTCGGCAGGTTCATCTCCTTAACCGCGTTTCGCAATGCTTCGATTCGATCTGCGAGAGCGTAACCCGGCGCCACCGACGCGCGCACCGAAACCTGTCGCTCACGATCGAGACGGTCAATGCGCGAAGGACTCGTGTCGCGTACGATCTTTACGAGGTTATCAAGCCGAACCAGTCCCGGTCCGCCCACGGCCGTGCCGCCTGCTGTTGTCGACGCGCTGCCACCCCTCGACGACGGAACGTACAACCGCTTGATCGTTTCCACGTCGTTGCGGTCTCCCTCAGTCAAACGCAACTGCACATCGTAATCTTCATTGATCGATTCATCTCGGAAGCGCGATGTCTCTTCCTCACCGCCGACCATCAATCGCAAGCTCGTAGCAATGTCAGACGTGTCAACACCGAGATCCGCGGCACGATCACGATCGATCACGACGCGCAGCTCCGGCTTGTTGAGTTTCAGAGTTGTATCAGCGTCAACGATGCCGCCGAGATTCTTCGAGCGCTCCACCAAATCATCTGCATAACCAGCAAGCGCAACGAGCTCTGGTCCACGAAGAACAAAGTCAATATCTGTGCGACCGCCGGTGCCGAAGTTGAACGACTGCGCGTTGCGCACACCGATGCGCATCGGCGCGTACTTCTGGAGTCGCCGGCGCACTTCAACCATCACGTCCTGTTGCGTGTAGTTTCCTTTGAAAGCGTTGAACGGATGTCCCTTCTTCAGCTCATTCCAGAATTTTCCAAACGAGAGCGTGCGCTCCTCGTGCGGCGCGATGCGCACGTACGCGCTGCCCTGGTTTACACCGCCGAGAAAACTTCCGCCTGCCGACGACAGCACGATTCGCACACCAGGGGTCTCGAGAATGTCTTTCTCCATCGCGGTGATCACTTCATTCATCACGGCGAGATTCGTGCCTTCCGGACCATTGACGCTGACTTCAAATTCCGCTTCGTCCACGTTCGTCGGAATGAACTCCTGCTTCACCGAGCGATAAAGCGGTACGCTGGTCCCTACGATCGCCAGCGCGACGAGTGCGACAGCGATACGATGTCGCATCGCAAACGCCAGCATCGACGAGTAAGCGCCATCGATGTAACGATAGAAACCACGACGTGAAGCCGGACCATCGTGCCCGCCCTTCGCATCGCTCACGCGAATCAATCGCGAGCTCATCATCGGCGTGAGCGTGAACGACACGAGTAAGCTGACGAGGATCGCGACGGCCGCGGTGATTCCAAACTGGTACAGGAAGCGTCCGGAAATGGACGACATGAACGACACCGGCAGGAAGATAACTACGAGCGACAGAGTTGTAGCCAATACCGCGAGACCGATATCTTTCGTCGCTTCTTTCGCCGCTTCTTTCGAGTCGATTCTCTTCTCTTCAATGAAGCGAAAGATGTTTTCGAGCACGACGATCGCGTCGTCAATAACCACGCCGACCATCAACACGAGCGCCAGCATCGTCACGCTGTTGAGCGTGAAGTTGAGCGCCTTCATCATGCCGAACGTCGAAATGACGGAACACGGAATCGCAACCGCGGCGATCAACGTCGAGCGCCACGAGCGCATAAAGACTAGTACGACCAGACTCGCGAGAATACTGCCCAGCACGAGGTGGATCTGGATCTCGTGTAGCGCCGCTTCGATGTAGCGCGACTGGTCACGAATGACTTCAACCTTGACGTCTTCGGGAAGCTGCGAAGTGACGCGCGGCAAAGCCTCTTTCAAGCCTTTGATTACTTCGACGGTGTTCGCGCCCGACTGCCGCCTGATGTCGAGCGTTACCGTGGGAACGCCGTTGAGACGTGCGACCGAGCGCTGTTCTTTCGTTCCGTCTTCAACACGACCAACGTCGCGCAGCTTGATGGGCGCGCCGTTCACATTCGCGACTACGAGGTCGTTGAACTGGCGTGGATCGGTAAACCTTCCGAGCGTGCGGAGTACGAGCTCTTCTTTGTTGGTCGTGACGTTTCCGCCCGGCACGTCGGCGTTCTGACGTTCGATAGCTTGTCGAACTTGCGATATGGAAATCTGGTAAGCGGCAAGTCGCTCTGCGTCGATCCACACATTGATCGCGCGGTCGAGACCACCGACAACCTGCACTTCACCGACGCCGCCGACACGCTCGAGCTGCGGGCGTACGATCTTGTCGCCGAGCTCTGTTAACTCTCTTAATGCGCGATCGCCGGAGAGCGCGATCGTCATGACCGGAGTACTGTCGTTATCAAACTTCTGAATGACAGGAGGAGTTGCGTCTTCAGGAAGCGTTCGTCCGAGTGTGTTTACGCGATCGCGCACGTCCTGCGTTGCTGATTCGAGATTGCGATCGAGTTTGAAGGTCGCGATTACGATCGCGGTTCCCTGCCCGCAAACCGATCTCAGCTCGCTGATGCCATCGACTGTGTTAACGACTTCTTCGATCGGTTGCGCGATGAGCGACTCGACCTCTTCCGGCGCCGCGCCGGGAAGACCGACGCGCACTGAGACGGTGGGAAGGTCAACTGAAGGAAAGCGATCTACACCTAGCCTGAAGAATCCAGCCGCGCCCACTACGACCAACGAAAGAACGATCATGGCCGCGAAAACAGGGCGGCGAATACAGATTTCGGCTAATTTTTGCATTTAAAAAATAATAGGCCCGATAGGACCTACATGGCCTATTTCAGCTAGTCGACAACTTCGACAGCCTGACCCGATTGCAGGTTGCCCGGATCAACTACAATCTTTTCCCCAACATTGATCCCGGAAACAATCTCAGTGAAATCGTTGTTGCGCCGGCCAGTCGTGATCGGTTTCTCCAATGCTTTTCCATTCTGAACGACGATCACTTTCTCAATACCTGCAAAAGTGACGATCGTATTGTTCGGAACGGTCACAGCCATCTTCGCATCGTTGGTCACGATCTCGGCGCGCACAAACGATCCAGGTCGCAGCGTTCCATTATTTCGTACGTCCGCTTCAACCATGAGCACACGGTTCTGCTCGGCGATCACGGGACTGAGTCGCATGATCTTTCCGACGTAGATATTCTGATCGCCCTCGACGGTTACACGAACATCCTGACCCGTGCGAACCGTGCGCGACTCACGCTCCGGAATCTCAGCTCGCAGACGCAACGGATCCATGCGCACGATGTTGACTACCGGCGCGCCCGCCGCGAGATATTCACCAACGCTCGTCCGCTTTTCCTGCACGATGCCATCGAGCGGAGCGATCACCGCAGTGTCTTTTAACTGTTGTCTCGCGAGTGCAAGCTCGGATTTTCTCTGCGCGAGTACGCCCTGACGATTTCGGATCTCTTCGTAAGCGTCCTGATAGCGACCTTCCGCAACTTTGAATGTTGCCGTCGCCGAATCGAACTCGGCTTTCGCGATAACGCCCTGCTCGACTAAGCGCGCTGCACGATCGCGGTTGTAGCGGGCTTCGTCGAGTACTGCACGAGCCTGTCGCACTGTGGCCGTTTGTTCGGGATCGACGCGATCGTCATTCCCTTCCGGCGCGAGACCAAGACGCGCACGCGCTTGTTGGAGCGAGGCTTCTGCTTGTTGCACGCGGAGACGATAGTCAGCGGAGTCGACAACGGAGATGACTTGTCCTTTCCTGACGACGCTACCGAGATCGACAGAGATCGAGCTGACACGTCCGGGAACTTTCACGCTGACTGTTGTTTGGTCGTAGGCGGCGAGTGTGCCGTTGGCAGTTACGGTTTCGCCGAAAGGAGTTTCGGCGACGGTGGTAGTTTTGACTTTACGCGCTGGTCCACCCTGGCCGGGACGTCCCTGGCCCTGTCGCTGCGAAGCCTGGTAGTCGCTCTTGCAAGAGGTCAAAAAAAGCGCCGCCAGTAAGAGCGACACTCCTATTAAGAGAAATCGGGTCTGGAACATCCTAAGCAGTTTATCACGCAAGCGTTTGCGAGTCCCGAAAAGCCACAGCCGATTTACGTAAAGTTATGTAAAGTTACGTAAAGCAATTGTAAGTTTGGCCACGGATTACACGGATGAACACGGATAAGAAAGAAATGGTTTGCCGTGTTCATCCGTTTAATCCGTGGCTAAAAACCTTTCCGGATCAGGTACGACGCTTTGATAAAAGAACGTGCGGGCGTTGCGACGGAAGCCGGGGACGATTTCGCGCGTGAAGGGATACAGGCTGTCGTAGTTCAGATCGTCGCAGTCGCGAGTCGAGCGTGTTGTAGTCGAGAATCAAGCGCGTGAACGTTGCTTTCGTGAACTGATACGTGCCGCGAAAAGTCGGGATGTTGACGTTATAAGCGACGCGATCCGTATCGTAGCGCCGCAACCGTTGCGAGTTGATGCTCCCGCAGCGGGAGAACTCTTTTTAGAAACTGCGCCGGAAAAGGTATGACATCTTGATAAAAAACGTTCTTCCATTACGCCGAAAGCCTGGCTCAAGTTGCCCTGTAAACGGACTAAACCCATTACGATTCATATCATCGTTGTAACCGGCGTAGAACGCCGTCCCTGGATTGGGTGTCCAACCCAGCAAGAACTGCCCTTTGACGTTGGAAGCTAACGAGTCGTAGTCGATGCGGCCGCGTGCAAAAAGGAAGCGCGTGAACTGGTACGTTGTGCGGAGCGAGATGATGTTTTCATCAAACGCGACCCGGCCCGTGTCATAACGTGTGAGTCGCTCTTTTGTATAACTGAGTCTCGCGTTCAATGCGCTTGTCGGCTGGTAAGTGATGCCGCCATCGAAGTGCCAGAAGTCGCCTGGTCCTGGATCCTGCGGTGAACGACACTGCGCCGGCAACGGGTCCGAATCACATAGACCTGCCGCAAACGCCTCGCGCGCTGCAAGCGCCGGTGGACTCACGCGTGGAAATTTCGGCTCCGCGCCGAAATCGAAATCCATCGAACCCCAAACACGAAGCACAAAGAAATTGAAGTTGTACTTCTTGCTCGGCGTCGAGCCGCCAAAGACATACAAGCCCGTTGAAGGCGACGACCGCTCATTATCTTCACCAGCAAACGTACACGTGTTCTCGACCACGCAATTAGATCCCGGCTGTCGCTTTGGTCCAAACTCGCTTTCGAAAACACGGTCGTAACCTTTATCCATACCGCTGCCGAAAAACGTCTGTAGCGGCAGTTGAAACTGGATCTGCGTTTCGCTGTTGAAGTTCTGCGAACGTCCCTGCCAGTCGAAGTTGGCGTTGAAGTCTGTATAGACACGCCACGAGATCAGTTTTGCTTTCGGTTTCGGCTCGGAGTTGTAGCGGATGAACCAGTTTGGGTTGTTCGTGTTGGGCCGGCGATTAAAACCGAGGTCAGCGACGTAGTAACGCGTGCGGCCCACCATGTTGAACTCGTGACCGAAGTGACGGCCGCTCTTGTTGTAGTCGAGCGCGTAACTGAAACCATTCTGCTTGCTGTCGCGCAGTACGCCTTCTTCAGGAAAGAAAAAGAGATGACGACTGTGCGTGCCCAGCACTTGCCAACTGAACGTCGTCTGCTTGTCAAAACGAAAGCGACCGTCAAATCCGCCGAGCTCGTTGTACGTGTCGACGAAGCGACGGTAAGTCGTGAGAAAGCCGATAAAGGAATCTGACTTGCCGACATCGCGCTTCAAACGCAGGATGCCGGCTGCAGCATTCTTGTCGACGAAGCGTTGAATGCCGGGAAAGACGTCCGGGTTCGTGCGATCATCTTCGGTGAAGTTTCCCGGAGCGTTGTCGGAAGCGAGTATTACACCGAACGTGTTTCGATCGACTTTGCCGGTGAGTTTCACCGCGTAATCGGGATCGACGATCGCGCGTGTATGGACCGCGGTGAGCTGCGTCTGGAAGATATCGATGCCTTCGAGAAAGAATGGTCGTTTCTCTTCGAAGAAGATCGGAAAACGTTGATTCGCAGTCACGACTAACTGGTCTGACTCGACTTGTGCAAAATCCGGATTCAGTGTGAAGTCGAGCGTGACTGTCGGCGTGAGCGTGTATTTGCCGGTCAAGCCGGGATCGAAATCCACGGGTTCGTTTACAAAGCGTCCGGGATCGGGAGTTCCCACACGCGTATTGAACGGGAGCGCAGTTTTTCTTTTGCCTGTTTCGGAGACGGTCAAACTCGGAATCAGCTCGAGTGTTCGCTCTGTGGAAATACCTTCGAGACCGGTGAGGTGTCCGGCCTGTGCGAGCCAACTGTTTTTGTCGCGGTCCATCGGGATCCACATGTCGAGCGAATTGTTAAAACGCTTCGTGCGACGCCAGAAGTGAATGCCCCACAACTTGTCTTTGCCCGCGACGTAGCGCAAAGACTTGAACGGAATCGCGACCTCGATCGTGTAGCCATCGCTCGTGACCATTCCCTTCGACTCCATCACGAGATCAAGACTGAAATCTTCGCCCTGGCCTTCCGTCCAAATGCCATCGGCCTGAACGCCGAGCGGATTGAAGTCAAACTCATAAGCGCGTCGCTGATCGTTGAAGGTGTCGAAGAGAATGCCGACGTAATCGTCATCCCAGATCTGATCGCGCTTCGGGATATTCGCGCGGACTTTGGCGGGATCGTCGAAACAGTGAAAGGCAAGGTAGAGGAAGCGTGCGTCGTAGCCGAGTCGTACTTCGGTGCGATTTTCCGGGATGAGATTGTCGCCGGGTTGGATCTGATAGAAGTCTTTTAATACGACCGCGGTTTGCCACACTTCGTCGTCGAGTTTCCCATCGATCACGGGCGGCTTGGCGAAGAGGACTGCTTTTACCGGGTTGGCTTTTTCGGGCGGAAGGGCGAGCGCGGCTTTACCGGTTTTGAGGCCGGGCGTCGCCGCGGGAGATAGAGACTGGGAATAGGCCGCGCCGCAGCACAAAAAGATCAGAGCAGTGCAGAGCGATGCGGCCCTCATGAAAACGTGTCCCCTGTTCGCAGTTTAGGAAAGCTGCTCGAAAGGTTCCCGCTCATTTGGACGCACGCGGTCCAAAGAATCTTCCAGAGCGCGCAGACAACTTAGATCTTCTCTGTGCGCCCTCTGTGTTCTCTGTGTCTCTGTGGTTGATAGTTACCACAGAGACACAGAGAACACAGAGGGTGCACAGAGAAATCTTTACTGGCGGGGGCGCAGGAGGATTTTTCCGTCGCCAGTCCTGAGAATAAACAGCTTGCCGCCGTTACCGATTTTCCAGCGCTTCACGCGTGGCGAGGGCGTGATGTCTTCGTTGACCTCAAAGCCCTCATTAGCGAGGTCTTCCATGGAATTGGTTTCGATGGTGAAGCTCGAGCCGGCCGGCACTGTCAACGAAATTTGCCCGTCGCCAGTGCGCGCTGAAAGCGCATTAAAATTGCCGTCGAGCGCAATCGAGCCGTCGCCGGTGCGCGCATCGACCTGCCCTTCAAACTTGATCACGCGGATCATACCGTCGCCCGTGTTCAACTGAAGTTGTCCACCACCATTTGCGACTTCGATCGGACCATCGCCCGAGCGCAGCGTGATTTGTCCGGTGACTCCGTCGAGATTCAACGCGCCGTCGCCTGACGAAACGTGCAAGGTCGATTGACGCGGCACGTAGACGTCGAAGTTGACGCGGCCGTTGACGTCTTCTGGGTTGACGGTGCTGATCGAGATCGCGTCACCCTGCTGTTGCGATTGGATCGAGATCTGTTTCAGCGTTTCCTCGTCGGCGGCGCCTTTCGTGGCGTTGTACGTCACTTCATTCTTGTCCCAACCACGAACAGTCACCTGACCGTCGAAGGTGCTCAAGGTAATTCGCGGCGCACTACCAACGCTGAACGTTTTCGTTTCCTTGGCAGTGACTCGCTCGCTGTTGTATCCGCCGCTGCCGCGCGCGATGACTTTCGTGCGAACTTCTACGCGCGTGCGCTCGCGCTCGATCTGGCGCTGTGCGGCTTCCAGCTCACGCTGCGATTCTCGCAGTGCCTGATCGACTTGTCGCTGCGCTTCGCGCTGTGTTTCTCGTGCGGCTCGCGCCGTTTCAATGCGCGCTCGTGCCGCGTGTGCAGCCTCCGCAGCCTTGACTGCCTCGCTGACATCATCTTCGACCGCTTTTTCAGCTTCGCGAACGGCTGCATCGCCCTGGAGCGACTCGGCCGGGCTGACCGGCAAGCCGTCTTCAGCGTGCGTGATCTTGATACCGCCGTTGACGTTGTTGAGCTTGATTCGTGGACCACCGGTTCCGATCTGTCCGTCCATGCTGTGGCCCACATACTCACCGTGCTTGATCTTCAAACCGAAGTCGTTGGTGATGCCGCCGTGAACCGTGTTGGCACGAACCGAAGCATTCGCATTGGATGGAATGACGAGCGTGAGACTGCCGTTGACTGAATTCAGTTGAATCGGCTTCGTCTCGTCGAGCTGCGTGAACGTCGCGACCAATTGGCCATTGATGGTTGACAAGCGCACTTCATTGATCAGACCACGCGCATTTACGCGCCCGTTAATCGAAGTGGCTTTGACGCTGCCTTCAACACCGTCGATATCGATTGAGCCGTTCACCATCTCGATAGACTCGAGAATCGCTTTGCGTGGAACGGTTAGCGAATACTCGACTGTCGCTGGATTGTCGTAACGTCCCTCGCCACTGCGGAAGTTCTGATTCCCGTCTGGATACTCGGTTTTGATCCTGATGTTTTCCTGGGTTGCGTTGACTTCGATCTTCGCTTCGTTCAGGCGGTTTTGGCGATATGCTTTTTTAATAGCGTCAACTTGTACTGATGCCTGGTCCCAAACTTTGATCTGTACGCCGCCGTTGATGTTTTCGAGACTGATGCGACCAGTCGGCGACAGTGGATACGTTTGGTGAAACTCCTCGCGCAGCTCGTCGCCTGACTCGCCGGGCTGGGCGACAGCGTTGGTCGAGTCTGTTGCTGGAACAGACGGCACCGGCCTGAGTTCCTGGAGCACTTTTGCCGCGGCGCCGGCGCCATTCATGGCGAGGGCGACAGTCAGCAGAACTACACTAATGAGGCTTTTCCTAATCATCTTCTTTTTTCGTTCCTGTTAAAAAGGTTATTAACTGGCAATACGTAGATTAATACTACGGTTCAGCGTCTTCAAAAGCATTTCACGATCGCGAGGGTTATATTTGAATGCACCGGGCTTGCGGGTCTTCGTCTTAAACGTAAGCGCGGGAAACTCATCTGAGTCTGGAAGTTGAACAGCCGGTACGCGCACTTCAAAACCGTCTGCATTGATGTCAATGCGTTGGAGTTTCTTCAGCTTCGCGATCTCCGCTTCCATATTACCGCGTCGCTCGATCTTTCGGGTTTTTGTTGGTTGAGTACGACTCGGCGCTACCGCGCTCAGTTCTGTTAACCGGGGAAGCTCGACTGCCGGCACCGACTGGTTGCTTTGACAACTTTCGTGCTTTTCGATTCTTACGACTGTTTGAGCAACTTGCGGGACTTGCGGGATTTCAACGGGTGTGACGTTGCCGGACCATTGTGCGACCAACCGGCTCGCGTCCACCGACAACTGGTGGATTTCCGTCAACTCCTTCATGGAGTGCGAGAATGCTGTCAGACCCACCAACAAAAGCAGTATCACGAGGTAGCCTGATTTTTCGCTATGTCGTCTCGTGTTGTTCATTCCCTTGACCTCTTACTTTTAAGGCCGAGAGCAGTCAGTTCTGAAATAACTAGTTCCAACCGCCCTCGGCCCTTCTGCGTTGCTCTATAGTCAAGACACCGGACATAACGGGGTTGTGGCAAGAAATATTTGGCCGAAAAGCGAAGAATTTATGCAAAGGCGCAAAGGACGCAAAGGGGAATGAACCCGCCCTTAGCGTCTTTGCGTCCTTTGCGCCTTTGCGTGAACTCTTTCTTAGATTTTCTTCAGCCTGACAGTCCCACCAAACGAGGCGATCGAAATCGTAGCATCCCCCGTCCCACAGATCGCGTTCACACGTCGCAAAATATGCTGCGCGATAATCACGGTGGGCTTTTCAATGACGATCGGCGCCACGACCGGTCCGGATACTTTTCCCCTGGCCTCCGGCGCCGGGGTTCGAGGCCTTGCGGCTGGCGGCGGTGGCAGTTCGGTAAGGTATTTCAACGCAAAGTCCGAAACGATGCCGGGCTTCTCTGAAATTTTTGCGCTCAAACGGAACGATGCGTCGTGCGGCATCCCTAAAACCACGTCGCCGGTCGTGTTTTGAAAACTGTAAAAACCTGCTTTCGCCAGCGGCCCCGTCATCGTCACCGTTCCATTCACAGTCTTGGCCGTGACTCTCGGATTACTCACCCGCGTCAACTGAATATCACCACTCACCGTTCCGACCTCAAACGTATCTTCATCGTCCAAAGGCCTGACATTCATGACTTCGACAACACCACCGGCCGAGCTCAAATTCACACGGCCACTCGAATCCTTCAGATAAATACTGCCGCCAAGACTTCCGGCTTCAACCAGTTTCGTGGCGCGCTCAATCATGATGTCGCCGTTTTGAGATCCCGCGTAAGCTCCCGCGACTCCCGCAATCGTGATGTCGCCGTCGCGTGTTTGCACCTGCACGGTCGCGCCTGCGGGCACGTCCATTTCCACGCTTGCGACTGCCTGGCAGTCGAGCTTTGTATTCGCGGCGCCAGACCGGTCGAACACCATCACATCGACGCGGCCCGCGGGCTTCATCGGATCTTTAGGTTTATCGATGCGTTTGAACTCGATTTGCGCGGCGTCGAGCGAGCGGACGTGAATCTCGTCTTTGTCCCAGCCACGCACCTTCAGCGTCCCGGAAGCCACACAAAGCGTAACTATTGCCTGGGCATCAACCGTCATTGTGCGGTCGATTTTTTCACCTGGTTGGGGATTTGAGTGCTCGTGAGCGGCGGTGGAGCCTGCCAGAGAGACGAGGAGGCCGATTACTGCCCAAACTGCAAACCACTTCTTTCTCAACTTCGGCCGGCCTTTCAGTGTCCGCGACCTCCGCCGACACGGGCGTCAGCGATCGTATTGAGGAGGTCTACTTTGCTTTGATAAGCAGCAAACATGAAATCGGCCGCGTCGGGATCATTTGGATTGCTCTTGGCCGCGCTACGAGTGGCTGCGATAGCGCGATCGACCACTGCGAGATTACGCTCATACTCGACCTGCAAACCAGGTCTCATGCTCTTTTTGTTCGACTTAATCGTTGAATCCAAGCGCGCGATGGCTTGCAGGTAGGAGCGCTCACCCGGAATGAGTTTCACTTGAGCAGGCTTCGGCGTGGTGCTCACCGCCGCCGGTTTCTTATAACTAACAGCAACAAAATTCCTTGGTGTTTCGCGCTGAGGAAGTTCAACTTTTGGAATTTCGGGCGCGACTTGTTCCGGCGAGACTTGCGCAACCGCGTTGCTGTTGTCAGCTTGTTGTATGTTGCCGGCCTGAGCAGTTGTCTTATCAACTCGCGTGGGCGCGGTAGTCGTCCTCATCTTCACTACACCCACGATAGCCCCAAACACCAGGACGACCGCGAGGCTCGCGTAACCGAGCGTGCGCTGTGTTCCGAAATTGAGTAGACCAGAGAAGAATCCTGCCAGACCGCTGGCTTTTTGTGTTGACTCTGCCACAGCGATACGGTCACCCAGAACCGCTTCGTTGATGCGTGCGCGCAGGCGCTCGGTCGGCACGCTCGACTCGAATTCCGCGGCCAGCGCGGACATAACGAATGCCGACTCCTCTTCCAATTCGCGCGCCGCCGCCGCACAAGTCACACATGAAGCAAGATGCGACGTGACGCTCTCCATCATCTCGATGGAAAGCTCACCGTCGAAATAGCTTTGCAGCTTGCCCTCGTCCAAACACCGTGTCATCGTTTGCCTCCGATCTTACCGTAAACCCTCGCAAACTCTTTGCGCCCGCGCGCCACGAGGCTGCCGATATTTGTCTCTTTGAGCGACAAACTGGTAGCGATCTCGCGGTATGAGAGTCCCTGCTGTTTGAGTAGCAGGCAACTTCTCATCGGCTCCTTGATCTTTTCGAGCGCGCGGCGAGCTTCTTCGATTGCCTGGCGGCGTTCGAAGTCTTCTTCCGGCGCATCGACAAAGAAGCCGTCGGCGTTGCTCTTGTGATACTCGTTATCGCGAACCATCGAGCGGCTTTGTCCCCGCAAGGTATTTCGCGCCACGTTAAGAGTCACGCGCAGCAGCCACGCCCGGAGCAATTCCTCGCCCGGGGTGGAGTTGAGATTGCGATAAAGTCGTAGAAACACTTCCTGCGTCACGTCCTCAGCCAGGGCTGAGTCGCGGACGACAGCTCTTGCCGTTCTAAAAACGGCGCGGTGATGGAGGGTAAACGCTTCGTCGAAACTGAGCGGACCTACCGCCTCAGTTCCGAAGTCGTTAGACATGGAATCGATCAAAGCTCTAGCTTGTCCGTTCATCTATCACCGCTCTCTCAACGATGCAAACACCGCGAACGGGAGGCTTGTGGCAAGAATCTGCCTCGAGCCGGCAAAGGCGGTATTTTGGCGGCCTATTGTAGTCCCGAACCCGGGTCCGCACCAAGTTTTCGAGCGGTAACGCTGTGTTAGTGACCGAACGGGGAGATTCGTTGCGGTTAACGTGGAGACGTTCGGAAATGTTCGAGTGTTAACAGATCGTGGGGATGGTTTACCGTGGGGGTTCCTGTGTAACAGTTGATAACTGACGTACCGACACGCTGCTGACCAGTTAACGGCTGACGGCACCGAGCTCGATCCCTCCTTTGATCTCTTGTTTTCGTTATGTTTGCATATCTCTGAACGAGTTGGTGATAATAGCGCCGTAATCTCATCCTATTGACCTCGAAACTGTAACGACCTACCTGCCATGGCCGAAGACGACACAATAACCGCGACTGAAACTGAGATTGAAAAAAACACAGCGACTAAAAAACCAGCCGCTAAGAAGAAATCTAAGAAAAAGGCCCGCAACAGAAGACGTGCATCTACTACAGTCAGAAAATTCAGTAACGTAGCCTTCCCGAAGCACTCAATCCTTAAGGCGCTTCGCATGCCTCAGGCTGTTTTAGAAAACAATGCAGGAAGAGACTGTACCGACCGGGAAGCAGCAACCTTTGCGGGTATTGGTTGGAGTGGAAATGTTGCCGTAGAGATCAGCTCTGCGATCAAGTACGGCTTGTTTCAACGCCCAAATCCGGGACGAGTGGAACCGACTGATTTGGTTCGCCGAATTGTTCGACCTCAGAAGCCTAATGACAGGATTGATGCTATACGGGAGTGTGTTCTGAATGCTCCGGTCATCTCCGACCTGTACAAGCACTACCGTGGCGAGAACCTACCAGAAGAAACGTCATTTCTGATCAATACTGCAACGGAGACGTTCAAAATCCCTGCAGACCGTGTTGCTGAATTTCTCGCGGTGTTCATGGAGGATTTGGAATCAGCGGAACTGATCGAAGAAGTAGGTGACAAGAAGCGGGTATTGGATATCACTCATACTCCCTCCGAAACTCCAGGAGTATCATCAATCACAACCGAAGACCACCTGAGAAAAGTGAGCAAGGGGGTTGAAGTCGCAGCAGGAGACTCATGTTTTGTAATCATGCCCTTTGCGGATCCTATCGGGGGATACTACGAGTTGATATACGAACCGGCGATAAAGAGAACCGGACTTACGCCGGTGCGAGCAGATACTGACATTTTTGGCACAGGCAAAATTATCGACCAGATATGGATCGGCTTGAAGCGGGCAAAAGTGCTAGTCGCTGAACTGACGAGCAGGAATCCGAACGTTCTCTATGAACTAGGACTCGCACACGCTCTTCACAAACCCGTTGTCCTGATTTCTTCAAATGAAAACGACGTGCCCTTCGATGTTAGACACGTGAGGGTTATCTATTACGACGTTAATGATCCGTTCTGGGGAGACAAATTGATCGCGAAGGTAGCGGAGAACATTGCTTCCGCGCTATCAAATCCAAGCGATGCAATACAGTTTAAGGATTAGATAAACTCGTGTTTGTAGTTCTCGCAGGGAGGTGTCACAAATAGCGTCAGCCTCGTTGTAGTTCTCTCTCGAGATCGTCGAAGTCGACTACGAAGGCGTTTTCGCCTTTTCGGGCTAATGCGAGGAGGAAATCGGTGCGATCAAGTCCGGCAACTTGTGCTGCCTTTTCCTGAGAGATCTCGCCAAGTTTGTACCAGTGGATTGCAGCCGCGAGACGCATCTCGTTAGCGAATTCGGCCGGAGAGCCTCCAAGAGCAGAAAGAACGTCCTCGTCTAGCTTCATTGTTATTTCCATCATGCGACGTCTTCCATTGTACTGCTGCTATTCGACCAAACAAGCTGACACGAAAACAGATGGTACGACTGCAACTGAGATCCCTTGTCCATTCCGCTTCAAACTCGCCGAGTTGCTTGCGGTTCCTTGAAACCTGAACGCCCGGAAAGCCCAGATCCCGACGGCCTTCCCGGTTTGTTCGCAGGTTGTTATATGGCTCGCTCTTGTTCTTCGCTTGTCTCAGCACTCGACTTGCGGGCAATTATAGATCTTAGGGATGTCGTCTAGTTGAACCTGCGCTTTTAGCAACACAACCGAAGATTTTTGTGCTATGGTCGTCGCACCCCTCCAGCAAAGAAGCGGGCCGACTTGTGACGCCATCACAAAGCCGACCCTAGGACCTCAACCTTCTAGAGAAAGGTGAAGACCATGGACACTCATGTTAGCGCAACAGCGCGTCAAGCAACATCTCACATAAACCGAACAACACGAACCGCAACGATAATGAATGCTCTTAAAGAGAGAGCGCAGGCTGTTTTGAACGATGAGTCGCTCGATCCTCAAAGCCGTGCGACTCTCCGTCAAGCTATGGAGACCCACGATCCGTGGCTTGCTGAACTCATACGCCGTGACGAGGCAGATGAAACCAGCGAAGATGATTCAAGGGGAAAGATTGAGGAGTTGGCAGACATAATCTGCGGGGCTGGAAATGAATCAGCGGCCGCATTGTTTGTGCTCATGGGAACGATGCAAAACTCTACCGATCCTGAAACCCTTGCGCACACGTTGAAGCACTTTGCCTTCACACGCTGCGGTGAGTTGAACGTCTTCGGAATGGTTGACGCCCAGATTGCACTAGTAGAGGGCAAGCTGTTGTCGTGAAGAAAGTTTAGCCACGGATGAAACGGATTTAGAAAAGATCTGCGCGGATCGGTTTTTAATCCGTGTAATCCGTGGCTACTTACCGCACGAGGCGCAGGAAGTAGATTCCGCGATCCCCGGCTGCTGCGATTATTTCACCATCAGCAGAGCAGGCACAGCCATTTAATGGGCCATCGAGATGTAAAGTTGATAGACACTCTCCTGTACGCCCATCCCAGACCTTCAGCGTCTGCTCCCAAGCAGTAGAGACGATCGTCATACCATCCGCGCTCACCGCGCAGCCATTCACCTCGTCCTCATGGCCACTCAGGGTGAAGCGCTCCGCTCCACTACGTCCATCCCACACCTTCAGCGTCCGATCATTCGATGCCGACACGATCGCTGCTCCATCCGCGCTCACCGCGCAGACACTCACCTCATCCGCATGGCCGCTCAGCGTCAAGCGCTCCGCCCCACTGCGTCCGTCCCACACCTTCAGCGTTTGATCCGCAACCGAGATGATCGTCGCACCATCCGCGCTCACCGCACATGCCTGCACCCAACCCGCATAGCCACTCAGCGTCAAGCGCTCCGTGCCAGTGCGCCCATTCCACACCTTCAGCGTCTCATCCTGATAAGCCGACACGATCGTCGCTCCATCCGCGCTCACCGCGCAATCCAAAACCTCACCCGCATGGCCGCTCAACGTGAAGCGCTCCGCCCCACTGCGCCCATCCCACACCTTCAGTGTCTGATCCCCACAGGCTGAGACAATCGTCGCTCCATCCGCGCTCACCGCGCAGCCATGCACTCCACCCGCATGGCCGCTCAGCGTCAAGCGCTCCGCCCCACTGCGCCCATCCCATACCGTTAGAGTTTTATCAATCGAAGCCGAGACGAGCGTCGTTCCATCCGCGCTCATCGCGCAGCCCAAGACCTCACCCGCATGGCCGCTCAACGTCAAGCGCTCCGCCCCACTGCGCTCATCCCACACCTTCAGCGCTCCATCATCCGAAGCCGAGACGATCATCGCTCCATCCGCGCTCACCGCGCAGCCGCGCACCGAATTCGCATGGCCACTTAGCGTCAAGAGCTCCATCCCACTGCGCCCATCCCACACCTTCACCGTCTGATCAGAAGAAGCCGAGACGATCGTCCCGCCATCCGCGCTTACCGCACAGCCATACACCCAACCCGCATGGCTGCTCAACGTCAAGCGCTCCACCCCACTGCGCCCATCCCACACCTTCAGTGTCTGATCAGAAGAAGCCGAGACGATCGTCCCGCCATCCGAGCTTACCGCACAGCCATTCACCCCATCCGCATGGCCGCTCAGCGTCAAGCGCTCAGCCCCACTGCGCCCATCCCACACCTTCAGCGTCTGATCAGAAGAAGCCGAAACGATCGTCGCTCCATCCGCGCTTACCGCACAGCCATTCACCCCGCCCACATGCCCGCTCAGCGTCAAGCGCTCCGCCCCACTGCGCCCATCCCACACCTTCAGCGTCTGATCAGAAGAAGCCGAAACGATCGTCGCTCCATCCGCGCTCACCGCACAGCCATTCACCCAACCCTCATGCCCGCTCAGCGTCAAGCGCTCCGCCCCACTGCGTCCATCCCACACTTTCAGTGTCTGATCCAAAGAAGCCGAGACGATCGTCGCTCCATCTGCGCTCACCGCGCAGCCATTCACATCATCCGCATGGCCGCTCAACGTCCTCACCAGCGCTGGATGTGGCAGGTCGGGGAGTTTTTGGGTTGGCAGAAGAAACGGTCGTTTCAAATGCTGTTCGAGATCCATCGTGAGCGGCTTCAACTCGTCCAGATGTTGGAGGCGCGTAAACAGCGTAAGTGCAACGTCGTCTCTCTTCTCGCATCGGTTCAAAAGATGACCGGAATTCACGAAGTTGCGCCGTAGTAATCGCAAGGCATCGTCGTTACCCGCAACCTTCTCCGCCTCCAGCAAATCCGCCTCCACTGCAAGTGACTTGCGTGTGAACGTCTTAGAAACGAGGTAACGCCAGTCTTTGACGGTCTCCACCAGCTCGTCGCCGCGTCCGGACTCGAGGAGGTGATACGCCAGTTGATCCCAAAGATAAGGTTCGTCGGCAGGCATGTCGGTCCACCGAGACAAATCGACTCCGCGGTGCGCCTCGAGAAATTGCACATGGATTGACGGCAACTTGTCGCCTTGCTGCTCGATCAAGAACTTGCGCACGACGTCGTGTAAGCGAATTCGTCGCTGGTTGGCGTCGTAACTCCACAACAGTGAAAAGCGATTTAATCGGCTGCATAGCTCCTGGGTGCCGAAGTCATCGAGACCACCAGTCTTACCCCAGAGTCTCTCCAGCGTTGCGAGTGGAATCTCCACATCTTCCGGAAAGATCGCGAGCTCACCATAGCGCTCCCGATCTTCGGCGCTTAACAAATCGAGGCTGACTCCGATGGTCCTCGCCACCGCCTGATGACGTGCGTCAGAATTATGGGCGTCAAAATAGGTCAACCCCCGCTTCGTAAGGGCTTTGTTGATCCAAACAACAGCGTCATGCGCGGATTGGCTCTCGTCTTCAATACCATTGCGCAGAGCGCTATTGACTAGACGCAACAGCAGCGGCCACTCACCCAATCGTGAAGCAAGCTCTCTCAACTCACGCCGCAACGTTCGATCGTTGAGATCAATTTGATCCAGATCAGCGGCGAGCAGCGCTGTCGCCTCGTCCTGCTGCATCGCATCGACCCGCACTTTTGCTGTACCCGCAGGCAGAGTGTCGAGTTTGCGCGTGGTGATCAGTCGTGCGCAACGTGGGCCACCCTGTATGAAAGGATTGAGATGTGCGCGATCCCAAACGTCGTCAATCACGATCAGGATGTCGCGATCAGCCAGTAGCTCTTTCAAGCGATTGACGGCTGCATCGAGCGTGGTGAAGCCAGGACGATCATCGCCGAGTGTGACGATTAGATCTTCGACTCGGCCCGTTAAGTCGCCGGGAGTTTCACCGAGGGTGACCCAGAGAATGCCGTCGTCAAAGGCGTCTTGAATTTGCTCGTCGTGACACAGCGCTTTTGCCAACGTGGTCTTGCCGTAGCCGCCTGCGCCTCTGAGTGCCGCTGTGATCGCTACCGGTTCCTCGCGATGCTCATCAATGAGCAGATTGAGAAGCTGATCGAATTCGCCAGGCCGCTCGATAAAATCTTTCAGATCTTCGACCATGAACGGGACACGCCTGGTATGGCAGCGAGTCTTGAGGTCGTTGACGAACTTCTCCCACTCATGGTCCAGATCATAGAAATGCGCGTCGCGCATCCAGCGTGGCATACTTTCAAAATTGAGGCCGGGTGTGCCTTTGATTGGATAAACGCAGACACCTTGCTGTCGTGCATAGCGCCATTCCTTACGCACCGTCTCGGACTTCAGTGCCTCCGGCGTTATCACTAGCGCCATGAACTCAACTTGATCAAGTGCTTCCGTGATCTGTAGCCACCAATCACGTCCACCTTCCATGCCCTCGCGATCCCGCCAGAGTGGAGTGCCTGCGCTGAGCAATTGCTGACGGAGAAGTTTGGCAAACTCCTCCCCATCGTCGCGCGCATATGAGATGAAGACGCCGCTGCGTACTTTGGGAGCTTTTGGATTACTGGGCATGGAGGACTTACCCTCGAAGGAGCTTGAAACTTCTCGTCTATCTTACAAGAATAAGCCGCAGATTTCGCGAATAACGTTTAAGGGTTTCGCACGTTCCGATGTCGGTCTGGGCAACAGCAATCTGAACCGGCTCAGAAAGCAATTGGGATCGACACGCGGATGAGTGGGAACGATGAAAACCTATCTCGGTTTGTCGAAATCCTATATGGGGTTCGGCGAGTACCCTTATGGGTTCTCCCAATACCGATATGATATCTGTGAAGGTTCAAATAGGACTTCATCAATCCCGGAAGCAGTTTCAAAAAACCGCGATGGGCGCCGCTCAAATCGCGACAGGACTTAGCAGAACCTGGAAGTGATCCAACAGATCCTTGAAGCAATCTGCGAGTTGAAATACATTCCGCGTGACCCCGACTCAGGTCATTTTAGCGACACAACCCGAAATTTTGTGCTATGGTCGTCGCTCGCCTCGAACAAAGAAGTCGACCCCAAATCCTCAACCTTCCCGGAAAGGTTATTACCGCAGAATAAGGAGAATCCTCGATGGACATAGAACTCACTATCGACTGTTCGGACTTCATCAAAGAATACGTCGAACAGCACAAGCAGGAACTGGATGAACTACGAGCAAAGGCGAATGCCCTGGCCTTCATGGGACAGTGGTTCATCATCGGCGATGTCGAGTACACAGAGAAAAGACAGCAGTACGCCACCACCTCATTCCCAGAACCGGACGTTTCTCCTCGTATTATTCTCTATGCACTTAATGAAGAGGATATTCAGAAAGCAATCCAACTGTGTCGCGAGCTCAACATGAAAATTGCCGTGCGCACCGGAGGCCACCAATACTGCGGATACTCATCGACCGCGCCAGTCAATATGCAGCTCGACTTGAGCGAGACTTTTACTGAGTACCATTATGATTCTAATAAAAACGTGCTGCGCTGCGGAGTCAGCCACGCCTTAGGTGATTGGGCCGGGCAAAACAACACGAACGGGATTTACCTGCCGATGGGAATGTGCGCACACGTGCACCTCGGCGGACACGTACACACCGGGGGCTGGGGGATAGTGGCGCGCAGCCATGGCATCCTCGCCGATCACGTACTCGCCTTCGACATCATTCTCGCCAGCGGCCAAAAAGAACACATCGTGCGGCCGGAAGCAGGCAAGACGACGCAGCACAACGACGATGTCTATTACGCCGTGTTGGGAGGAGGGCGTGGAGGAGACTTCGGGATCGTGACGCATTGGGAATTCCGTCCAATACGCGACGAGAATCCCCCTAAATCCATGTGCTACTCGTTCGTGTGGCTTTGGTCGAAGGAGAAGATGGAAGCAGTGGTGCGCCGGATGGAAGAGCTGACCAAACTGTGCGCAGACGGAACGGTTCCATGCGACTACGAATTCATGCTAACTATCACGGGTTACGGGTGGACGAATGTGTTCTCCGACGAGATTAAGACTGCGATAACTACGCGGGCAGTCCGCGACGGCATGCGAGCACACGACGGTATTTCGCTTCCCCTTCCGCCTATGATCCAGATGTGGATGTGTTATACGCACAAAGACCCAAACAAACAGTTCGACGACCAGTGGTTCGAGTCGTTCGTATCGGCTGTTGGAGATCCACTGGTGGCCTATCGAGAGCCCATGTCTGTCTCTGAAGGAATCACGAAGTATTTCATTATGAGGCAGGATCGCGAGATGAATTATCCGTTCGTGAAGCGTGCTCGAGTGACGATGGATCTACCGGCTGGATTTGCCGAGAAGTATACCGAGCGTATGTACGAGATCATGTCCTTCCCCACGTCTCTCTGCCAGCACCTCGTCTCGCAAATGCAGATCTACGCGGGTGGCGCCGTGGCGGAGAACGACAAAGCGGGAATCACGTCGTATTCGTGGCGCAAACAGGCTTTTGCTATGGGCCACGACGATTTCTATTCGGATGACTGGTTCTGCGGCGATGAGCGCTCGAATGCGGAGCAGTGGCAGCAGAAGAACGACGATGTGTTCATCGGGCAAAAGGCTTTCGCCGACGCGGATATGCGGATGTTTGCATACACGTTTGGTGAGCGCGTGCTGGAAAAAGTGTGGCCCTACTTCTACGACAGCCAGGAAAAGTATGACCGGCTGCGAAGAATCAAAGGAGAGCTTGATCCGGATGGGATCTTCTCTGCCGATGAGTTTTCGTTGAAGCCTTTGTAGAACTCAGATGGTTCTTTAGCCGCGGATTTCCGCGGAATCCGCGGCTTACTATATAATTTCCTTCCTTTGACTCAATCACTACACGACAGTCCATTTATGCGAGCGTGCCGGCGGGAGCCGGTGCCTTATACGCCCGTCTGGTTGATGCGGCAGGCGGGGCGTTATATGCGCGAGTATCGGGAGGTGAGGGAGAAGACGACGTTTCTCGAGCTTTGTAAGAATCCGGCACTGGCGGCGGAGGTGACGGTGACGGCGGTCGAGAGGCTCGGCGTTGATGCGGCGATTATCTTTGCCGATATTTTGTTGATACTCGAGCCGCTCGGGATTGAGCTGGAGTTTGCGAAGGGTGAAGGGCCGGTGATTCATAATCCGGTGCGAAGACCTGCGGATGTGGATCGGCTCAGAGAACTTCAGGATCCGGGCGAGCTCCATTTTGTTTATGAAGCGATCAGGCAGACACGCAGTGCGCTCAAGCCGGATATTCCACTGATTGGTTTCTGCGGCGCGCCGTTCACGCTTGCGTCTTACATGACTGAAGGTGGTGGGTCGAAGAATTATGTGCACACGAAGCAGTTGATGTATGACGACAAGGGCGCGTGGCACGCGATGATGGCGTTGATTTCGAGAGCGCTGATCAAATATCTGAACGCGCAGATCGAGGCGGGCGCGCAGGTGGTGCAGTTGTTTGATTCGTGGGTGGGTTGTTTGAGTCCTGATGACTATCGCGAGTTTGTGCTACCGCACACGAAGAGCGTGATCGAGAACGTCACCCCCGGTGTTCCGGTTATTCATTTTGGCACCGGGACGGCGACGCTGTTGGAGCTCATGCGCGAGGCTGGTGGAGATGTGATCGGATTGGATTGGCGCGTGCGCTTGGATGAAGGCTGGCGGCGTCTGGGTCATGATGTAGCGGTGATGGGCAATCTCGATCCGGTGGTGTTGTTTGCGAAGCGGGATGTGCTGCGGGAGCGGACGAAGCAAATACTCGATCAAGCGGAAGGAAGACCAGGGCATATTTTCAATTTAGGGCATGGGATTCTGCCGGAGACACCGGTGGAGAATGTGATCGCGCTGGTTGAGATTATACATGACGGATTTTGATGCGCTGCTGTTAGTGTCGTTTGGCGGACCGGAAGGGATGGATGATGTGATTCCGTTCCTCGAGAATGTTCTGCGCGGAAGGAACGTGCCACGCGAGCGGATGCTACAGGTCGCGCATCATTACGAGATGTTCGGCGGGGTCAGTCCGATCAATCAACAGAATCGAAATCTGATCGCGGCCCTGGAAAAAGAATTAGAGAAACACGGGCCAAGACTTCCGATCTATTGGGGCAATCGTAACTGGCACCCGCTCTTGCCTGAGACGTTGCGGCGAATGGCTGACGATGGGATTAAAAATGCGCTGGCGTTTGTGACGTCCGCGTATAGCTCGTATTCGAGTTGCCGGCAGTATCTTCAGAACATCAGCGATGCGCAGGCGGCCGTTGGACCAGAAGCGCCGCGAGTTGAGAAGTTGCGCGTGTTCTATAAGCACCCGCTGTTTATTGAAGCGAATGTCGAGCAGATTCGGGTGGCGTTGGAACAATTCGACCGTCCGCCGCATCTTGTGTTTACGGCCCACAGCATTCCGGAGTCGATGGCGGTGAACTGTGATTATGCGTCGCAGCTTGCACATACGAGCGCGTTGATTGCGCGTGAGCTTCCGATCGAGAAGTGGCACCTCGTGTATCAGAGCCGTAGTGGATCGCCGATGCAGCCGTGGCTTGGGCCGGATGTTTGTGAGCATTTGAGGATGTTGCGCGACGAGGGTGTGACGGATGTTGTAGTGGCGCCCATCGGGTTTGTTTCGGATCATATGGAGGTTGTTTACGATCTCGATGTCGAGGCGCGGCGAGTGGTGGATGAGCTGGGGATGAAGATGGTGCGCGCAGCAACGGCGGGAACGCATCCGTCGTTCGTGAAGATGATTAGAGAGTTGATTCTCGAAAGAGTTAATGGTGAGGCGCCGCCGAATCTTTGCGCGCCCGATTGTTGCCGCATTAGTTAGACAGGATTTACAAGATTTTGCAGGATGAACAGGATTGTCATTATTGGTGGCGGGATTTCGGGTTTAGCCGCAGCGCATCGCGTTCTCGAACTCAATCAAGCAGCCCACGTCACGATCCTCGAAGCGTCAGATCGCCTCGGTGGCACGATTCAGACTGAGCATCGCGACGGTTTCCTCATCGAACGTGGTCCAGATTCTTTTATCTCGGAAAAGCCTCACGCAATCGCACTTGCCAAACGGTTAGGGATCGAAGCCCAACTGATACAGACCAACGAAGCATACCGTCGCAGTTTTATCGTTCGCGATGGACGACTGCGCGCTGTGCCCGAAGGGTTTCAGCTAATGGCGCCGTCGCGCATGTGGCCATTCATCACGAGCGATATCTTCAGCATCACGGGCAAGGTGCGGATGGCGGCAGATCTTTTGCTACCACGCAGGAGCGCAAATGGTTCGACTGACGAGAGCCTCGCGAGTTTTGTGCGGCGCAGGCTTGGTAAAGAGGCGCTCGAACGCATGGCCCAACCGATGGTTGGCGGTATTTACACTGCCGATCCGGAGACGCTGAGTTTGCGCGCCACTCTGCCGCGCTTCCTCGACATGGAACTACGGCATCGCAGTTTAATTCTCGCGATGGCAAGGCTGGGCCGTGCGCAGAAAACAGGGACGAGCGGTGCACGTTACAGTTTGTTCCTTTCGTTCAATCAAGGCATGCAGGTGCTAGTCGATCCGTTGACGCGGATTAACGCGGATCTTCGCGTGAACACGAGAGCGCAAAGACTCACCTTCGATCATGAATGGACGATTACCACGGATAAAGACGAGCAGATCAAGGCGGATGCGGTGTGTTTGGCCGTGCCGGCGTATGTTGCGGCAACGCTGTTGAGTGAGACGCATGAACAGCTCGCGCAGAAACTGAGAGAGATCAAGTACGCGTCGACGGCGACGATCAACTTCGGTTACAGGCGGGCGGCGATCATGCATCCGTTGAACGGGTTTGGGTTTGTCGTGCCGTTCGTTGAAAAGCGATCGTTGATTGCTTGTACGTTTAGTAGCGTGAAGTTTTCCGGGCGAGCACCCGATGGACATGTGCTGCTGCGAGCATTTGCCGGTGGTGCGTTGCAGCCGGAGATTTTCGCGCTTGATGAAGCGGAGATGTCGAGGAGAGTCGAAGCTGATTTGCGGGAGTTGTTGGGGATTAGTGAAGATCCGCTTTTTGTTGAGGTCGCGAAGTGGGAACGCTCGATGCCGCAGTACGAAGTGGGCCATCTCGATCGAGTGAGTGAGATTGAAAAGCTGGCCAGCGGATTGCCGGGATTGAGTTTGGCTGGTAACGCGTATCGTGGAGCTGGAATTCCGGATTGTGTTCGTAGTGGTGAAGCTGCTGCGGAGTATCTTATAAATCACTGCGCGAGTGCGTGAATCCAGTCAGCGTTGGATTGCATCAACGGACGAAATGCCTCGCGCGGCACGGTCATCTCGATGTGCATGTTGTCGTCGGTGTTGATCTTTGCGCCCGCGACTGCCGGACCAAGCTTTGACTCATCACAAACGTACCAGCTTCGAATGTCAGCTTCCGACTTCAAATCAACACGCGCGAGCTCAGCCGCCATACGCGGATCCTGGAAACGCTCGGACAGGTGATCGAGATTCAAAGGACGGTTGCTTCCGATCAGCAATAGATCCTTACCGTTGCTCAAACCACCGACACGAAACACCAGCACGTGCGGGAAGACCTTTTGATACGTGGCGAGTACTGACCGCAAGCTCTCTGTTGATAATTGGTAGATCTGCACCCACTGCACCCAGATCCCATCGTCACTCAGCCGCGTTCGCCCAAGCTCAAAAAATTCCTGCGTGAATAAGTTCGCCACGCCCGGCACCCACGGATGGCTCGGCTCACTGACGATCATGTCGTAACGATTCGGCGTCACACGCAGAAACGTTCGCGCATCGTCGATGATCAAAGTCGTGCGCGGATCATCGAGCGGTCGATTGTTCACATGATTGAAGAACTGCGAACCCGCAATCGTCCCGGGCTCAAGCTCAACACACGTCACTGACTGCACCGGCGATTGCAACATTGCGCCGACCGTCACGCCTGTCGCATAACCAATAATCAACCCGTGATCAGTCTTCGGCGCGATCAGCACGGGAAGCTGTCCAAGCATCACCTGCGTCGGCATGTCGTAGTTACTGTCAGACGCGTTGGTGCGACCGTTGATCGCCATCGACACCGTGTTTTGATCTCGACGCACAGAAACCGTCGCGGTCGGACCTTCTTCGTACATCAGCAACTCGTGTATGTTTGGTCCAGTCTCAGCCTCTTTCACGCCTTCGCGCGTCTGGGCCAACACACGCACCAGACTGTCGTACGCGCCGATCGAGAGATCAGCGAGATTCATCGGCGGCGCGATGATGAAAAGCATGATCACGAACACAGGTATCAACCCAATAGCGAGACTGCGCTTCAACGCCGGATCGCGGCCGGCTGGTTTATATGCGACCGTGGCGACGACGAGACAACAGATCGCCGCAAACAACAACGTGAATCGCGTACTCGTCTTGGGAATCAAAATGAAACCGGTGACGAACGCCCCCGCAATCGCGCCAATCGTATTCACCGCATAACTGCGTCCGACCTGCGCGACTGCCTGCGAACGATCACTACTGGCCCAAACCAGCACAAGCGGCATTACCATTCCCATCAGCACCGCCGGCACAAGTATCAGTAACGTCGCTGAAAAGATCTGGAGTCCTAGCAGCCCGGTCCATGAAGAAATGTGCAGACCGAGACCGAGATTGATCATGAGAGCCGGAATTTTGTTCAGCACATACAAACTGAGCAACAGGCTGAGCGCTGTCAGGGCTTCGACTTTCAGGATCGCAGAGCGCAACCGTGGCGAGCGATCTTTTCGCGTAACGAGCCACGCACCGAGTGCGAGGCCGATCAGGAATAGTGCGACGACGATGCTGAATGCGTACGTGCTCGAGCCGATGATCATCGTGAGCGTGCGCGTCCATGAGACTTGTGAGCTGATCGTTACAAAGCCCGATGCGAGCGCGGCGAAATACCAAAAGCCGTTTACAGGATTTGCAGGATTTTCAAGATTGACTGGATGTTCGATAGGTTCCGAGTGCGCCTTTGTTCGACGCTGTAGAGCGATTGCGATCACGCCGACGATGACGTTCAGCAATGCGGCAACAGCGATCGTCATGCGAACACCGAGTGCCGGAAGCAACACAAATCCGGCGGCGAGTGTTCCAACGATCGCGCCCGCTAGATTGCAGGCGTAAAGCTTCGTGACGGAGTTCGAATCTGACGAGCGCGCGAAAGCTGCCGTGAGCACCGGAAGCGTTGCGCCCATCAACGTCGTGGGCACAAGCAGCACGAGGCCGGAAAGCACGAAGCGCCAGAGACTGAACGTGAAGTATCCGGGATGAAGCTGCTGCCAGATTAGCGCGTACAAATGATCGATCAAGCGAAACAGAAGCGGTACGAGCAGCGCGTAAACAGCGATGCCGATCTCCATCACACCGTACGTGCTCAACGGCTTTCTAATCTTCGGGGCCAGCTTTCCTGCCAATGCACTACCAAGCGCAAGCCCGCCCATAAACGCCGCGAGCACAGTGCTGACAGCAAGCGTCGTCGCGCCGAAAACGAGACCGAGCATCCGCGCCCAGAGGACTTCGTAGATCAGTCCGGTGGCACCGGAGAGGATGAAACACAAACCGATTAGTTTTAGAGATTTAGGCACGCAGTGTCGTTTAAGAGAGATTCTCACGCGGCGGCGCAGCGGCGCAACGGAAGAAAGCGTTGTGCCGTTGCGCCGCCGCGTGAGAAATCTTTATAAGTAGATCACGTGGCTCGTGCGCCAGATGTTTGCAGGTATCGATCCCGGCGCCGCGGCAGTCAAGAGAATCGCGTAATCGTGCTCCACCGCGTTCCAGCTAACATTCGCCAGCCCTGGCCCTTCTCTATCCGACGGGATCACCAATGCCAGTCGTCGCAGACAGCGATAAAGCTGCTCCGTGCCCGAACCAAATGGTCCAACATCGTCGCCCAACACAAGCCTGACTTCCGCGCGCTCTTCGATGAAGTGCTTGATCAGCGACGCCGCCTGGACCACACCACGCTCGAATCGCTCCGGCAGATCATTACCCGCGCCATGCGAGAGCCGCGTATCCAACACGATCGTGATGCGACGCTCATCTTCAGAAGTAAACTCGCGCACCGTCAATCGTCTCGATCGCGCTGTGGCCTTCCAGTCGATGTGACGCAAGTCATCCTGCGGCTGGTAGTCGCGCATTGAAAACAGATCGTGACCAGCGCCACGTCGCATCGCCGGCATTCGACCCGCATACATCGGCAACAAGTGCAACTTGTCGCTGATAACTTCCGGCTTCGGATACACGATGATGTCAACGTTCCGCGCCCGCAAACGCCGGCGCCGTCGAAAAAACCCAAACGGAAACCGAGTCGATAGCTCAAACCCATCGATCAGCACATGCCCGCGCGTCGGAAACAGTTGCTCCACTCGCTGTTCCGCCGCCGCACGATGTGGAACGTAACTGAAATACGCCAGCAGCCGTTTCAAATGACGCCGCCGCTTTTTCGGATCTACTTCGTTAACTGGACCACGCGCCTCGACCAGGATCGAAAACGACGGCAGCAAACGCTTCGTGTTCCTCAGCGTCACGATCACCGGCGCCGCTTCCGCTGCAAAGATGTGATCCGGAAAACGCGCCGAGACAGTCAAGTCGCGCAACGAAGTGCCCGCATGTATCCAACCGACAAAGAGCGTCGAACACAGTAATGAAAACACGAGAAACAGCAGATTGTTTCCGGTGTTCCACGCCGCAAAACCGACCACGATAATGATCACCAGAAACACACCACCACCGCTCGTCGGCTCAAAAGGAAAATCGATGTTTGCGACTTCAACACGCGCCGAACGCGCGAGCGGCGGAACGATAAAAATCGTGAGCAGCAACGCGATCACGAGCGACAAGATCGCCGCCGTACCAGCAAGACTATTGTCGCCATTGCTACGCGCCAGCACCGTCACGAGCGCAGACGTGAGCCCGGCTATAACCAGCAAGGTCCCGAGAATCACGCGCAGCAGTGACGCTTTCTGAGGAGCCGCGCGATCGATCTTTACCTCAGGCTTCACAACGGAACACTAACAGTTTTCAGGATTTCGTTAAGGACGGCTTCGGCTTCTTCACTGCGTCTCAGCGACGATGAGAATCGCGAGCTGACCACGATGCGATGTGCAAACACGGGCACGACGAGTCGCTTGATATCGTCGGGAATGCAGTAGGTGCGATCTTCAGTGAGCGCGAGAGCCTGGGCGGCGCGAAACAGCGCGAGCGTTCCTCTCGGACTGACACCGAGATCCAGCATCTCCGAAGTACGCGTCGCAGCAACGATTCGCATCAGGTACTGAACGAGTACATCGTCGACAGCGACACTCGCGACAGTTTGTTGTAACTCGACAACTTCACGCGCGGTCATCACCGCACCGAGCTCTTGTAATGGATCCCTGAACTCACGATCACGCAGGATTTTTTGTTCGTCAGCCGGCGCCGGATAGCCAATACGCAGACGCAGCATGAAACGATCGAGCTGCGACTCCGGCAGCGGGTAAGTTCCGTGATGCTCGATGGGATTCTGCGTCGCGAGCACGATGAATGGTGCAGGCAAATCGTGCGTCATACCTTCCACGGTCACGTGTCGCTCGGCCATTGCCTCGAGCAGTGCCGATTGCGTCTTCGGAGTGGTGCGATTGATCTCGTCGGCGAGCACGACGTTGGCAAAAACCGGACCCGGTTTCCAGTCAAAAATGCCGCTGTGCTGATTGAAGACAGAAAGCCCGATCACGTCTGACGGCAGCAGATCGGAAGTAAATTGGATACGTTGAAAATTGCAATCGAGCGCGCGGGCGAGTGCGTGGGCCAGCGTCGTTTTGCCCACTCCCGGTACGTCCTCGACGAGCAGGTGACCACCGGCAATGAGGGTAACAATCGCCAGTCGAATCGCCTCAGGCTTGCCCTTGATGACGGTTTCGACGGCCTGCTGGAGCCGTTCAATCTGCTCGACCGCGTTGGCGCTGGCTGTCTGTTCGTTGCTGATGGACTCGAGGTTCCGCATGAATTGGCCTAATTCTACATGCTAAGAGCACGCGTGGCACGGAAAAGTTGGCCGTCCACGCCATGTATGAGCCCAATGTGATCTCAGAAGGCTCCTGTAGTAGACTAAGCGCCGGAAAGACTACGGGCAAGCGTTCGCAGAATTCGGAACGGAAATTTAAGAGCTTCGTGTAAGTGCCCGAGGAGAACTTATGAAACCCCTGAATAATAGAAAAAAGAGCCAGGGCGGCTTTTCTCTAATCGAATTGATGATCGTTATCGCCATTATCGGCATCCTCATCGGAGTCGGAATTGCAGGATACAAGGCAGCCATCCGAGCGACAAACGAAGCGGCGGCGGTGAAGACGCTACGCTCGATCGCCGAGCAACAGATGCTTTATTTCAACTCTCACCAGCGCAACTCGTTTGGAACGTTTGAGGAAATGCGCAAAGAGAACCTGCTCGATAGCCGCTTCGACGGCAGCACGCCAGTGGTCGACGGCTACGTCTACACGATGAAGGTGATCCCGAAGTCGACTTCCGCACAGCCGGGTTACACGATCAACGCCGATCCACAGGTGCCGACGGGAGTTTCAGCGACTGGGAAGAATTTCTACTACGTCGACTCCGATACAAACACGATTCACGTCAACGCGAACCAGCAGGCGACCGCGACCGATCCTCCAATCGGACAGTAGTATTTGCCACAAAAAGGCACAAAAAGCACAGAAAAAGGTTTTGTGCTTTTCGTGCCTTTTTGCGGCTAAAAAATCTTCTTTCCTTCCAAACGCTCAATCCTTTGATCAGGAATGGCTTTGACGTGAATGAACTCGATATCCGTTACATCATTCAGCCAATAAGCCGGGCGTAGATCCGGACTCAGATAACTCACCTCGACATCTCGCATCTGCAAGCCCTTCACGTGCCTGATGAAGAAGCCGTACGCCGGCAACTCCCCAAACATCGTCGGCTCAGGATAGAGCGCTTCTCGCTCCGGCGGATCGAGCGCGGCCTGCTCCTTCGTTCCACCGCCTTTCGCGTAAATGCGAATGTTGTTTAGCTGCACATCTTCAATGAGATAACCGGGTATGCCGCTGATGATCGACGAGTACTTCGGATCCGCGTTGTAAACAACGACATTACTGATGATCACGCGACGCAGCGCGCCGGTTTTCGTCGTCTCCTTCGGTCCGCGATTGCGCGCGCCGAGTCGCAGGAAGATCGGCGAGTTGCTGATGTCGCGCATCGTGATGTTTGAGATCGTCACGTCTTCCAGGAGCGCGCCGTCAACAGCTTCGAGCGCGAGTCCACGCGAGTAATCAAAGACACAGTTCGAGACGGTGATGTTTTTGAAGCCTCCGTTTGACTCAGTGCCAAACTTAATGCGTCCCGTCGGGCTGAACGTGCCGTTTGCGTTGCGGAAATCACGCTTGTAAGTGCCGTCGAGAAGTGTGCCTTCATCGTAGCCGCTGACCTGGCAATTCGTGATCGTCACGTTTTCGGTGACGCGCGCGTAGCCGAGCGCGAAAGAGCTCTTCGGGCAGATCCCATCGTCGAATGGTGAGTTGACGGTGCAGTTGGAGATACGAACGTTCTTGCACGCATCGACGTCGATGCCGTCGCGGTTCGTGTCGATCTTCACGTTGTCGATAGTGAGGTTGTCGACGCCGGTCGCGAGTATGGCAAAGTGTCCGCCGTGCTGGATGCTGATGTCGCGAATGATGACGTTGCGCGAGAGTTTCAGACTGATCGCTTTGTTTCCCCAACCGGGCTCGACTGCATCACGCGCGTTTGGATAACCGAATGGACCAGCTTTCGGATCCGGTCCCTGTTTCTCGAGCGCGTCGTTCTGCTCTTTCGTGCGCGACTGGCTACCGCTGCGCACGAGTCCCTTGCCCCAGATACGACCGGGACCGAGGATCGAGATGTTTTCCAGGTTCTCGCCCCAGATAAGACTGTTGTGCCAGTGACTGTGACCGAAGTCCTGATACTGGTCCCACTGGTTCGGCTCGGGCAGATCGTATTTGCCGTCACCGTCTTTCGGATCGGCGGCGAGAATCGTCGCGCCCTGATCGAGATAAAGCGCGATGTTGCTCTTCAATCGAATCGAGAACGAGCGATACGTGCCGGCAGTAAAGAGGACCGTGCCGCCGCCCGCAGCCGCTGCCGCATCGATCGCTTTGTTGATGGCGGGACTGTCGAGGGCTTTTCCGTCGCCTTTTGCGCCATACTTTCTGACGTCGAATACACCGATCTTTTGCGCAACGGCGATTGTGGCGGTCGAGTGAACTGTCTGGCTGAGAGTAAGTGCGCCAAAGGCAAGCGCTAGAATCAGGAGTGGTCTAATCATGGAGCGGGAGTTTCTCACGCGGCGGCGCAACGGCGCAACGAAGTATGTGCAAGCCTTTGCGTCTTTGCGACCTTTGCGTCTTTGCGTGAAAATTTAATTTGAATGCGTGAGACTTTACTGAGTTTTTTAGACGACTGCCGCGCGCACGCCAAGCAAACTGCCGTAGCGCACGGAACTGGCGTGCGGCTTTCACGCTGGTCCTACGCGCGTATTGCTTCGACTGCATTTCAGTTTGCGCGTGAGCTGGAGACCCGCGGTGTCGGCACCGGCGACCGAGTCCTCTTCTGGGGCGCAAACAGCCCGGAGTGGATCGCATGCTTTTACGGTTGTCTGCTGCGCGGCGCAGTCGTAGTTCCTTTAGATCTAAAATCGGCGCCTGACTTTGTCGCGCGCGTGCAGCAACAAGTCTCAGCGAAACTGCTGCTGTCTGACGAGCCGCAGCCCTCACTCGACATCCCAGATCTGCTTTTTCACGCAAAGACGCAAAGGTCGCAAAGACGCAAAGGCGCGCTCGAAGTATTTGCACGACACTCGGACCAACCCTATCCAACAAATGCGAAACCCGACGACCTGGTCCAAATCGTCTTCACTTCCGGCACGACTGCCGAACCTAAAGGCGTCTGTCTCACCCATCGAAATCTCCTCGCGAACATTGCGCCCATCGAAAAGGAGTTCAACCGCTACAGACGCTGGGAAAGGTTCGTGCACCCGTTACGCTTTCTGTGCCTGCTGCCGCTGAGTCACGTGTTTGGACAGATGATGGGCATCTTCATACCGCAGCTACTCAGCGCCGAAGTCTACTTCAGCGACTCATACAAACCCTCGCAAATCATCAGCGCAGTAAAGAAGCAACGCATCAACGTCGTCGTCACTGTTCCGCGTGTGCTCGAAACGCTGTGCGAGAAAGTGAAAGCTGAAGTTTCCGACAACCAGATCAACGCAGCCCGAAGCAGGCATTTCATAAGAAACTGGTGGGCGTTCCGAAAAATCCACCGGCAGTTTGGCTGGCGCTTCTGGGCGTTCATCACCGGCGGTGCGACTCTCGAAAGCGAAACGGAAACTTTCTGGCGTCGACTCGGCTATGCAGTGATTCAAGGGTACGGCATGACGGAGACTGCATCACTCACAAGTCTTTCGCATCCGTTCCACGTACTGCTCGGCTCGATCGGAAAACCGGTCGCAGGGCAGGAAGTAAAGCTGAGCGACGACGGCGAGATCCTGGTCCGCGGTGAAAATGTCTCGCGCGGTTACTGGAGCAATGGGCAATCGATTACTGACAACGAGGGCTGGATTCACACCGGCGACATCGGGGAGTTTGGTCCAGGTGGCAACATATACTTTCGCGGACGGAGTAAAGAAACGATTGTCACCGCGGCGGGCTTGAAGATCTATCCGACTGATCTCGAAGCTGCACTCGATCGCCAACCGGAGATAAAAGCGAGCGCGGTTATTCCATTCGATGGAGGCACTGAAGCACTCGCTGTATTGATTCCTCAAGAAGACGCCGATCTAAACGCAGCGGTGCAACGTGCAAATGAATCGTTGGCAGAGTTCCAACGGATTCGGCACTGGATCGCGTGGCCAAATAGCGACTTCCCGCGCACACCAGGGACGCGCAAAGTAATCAAAGGACAGATCGCACACGTGGTGCAGACGATGCTGCAACCGTCAACATCCGCAGCAACCGATAAAGATCTCGCTCCATTAAGTCTTCCCGTAATTAGTCGCATCGCACGCGTCGAGCCAGCGGCGCTAAGTCCAAATGCAAACCTCGCGGACGATCTAAAACTCGATTCACTCGGCAGAGTCGAGTTGTTGAGCGCGCTCGAAGACCAGTATCAAATCGAGCTGGACGAAGCCGCGATCACGGAAGCAACAACCATCGCCGACATCGAACGCATCGTCAGTCGTGGAAAATCTGAAGCCGTTGCTTATCCATACCCACGCTGGGCCATGCGTTTCCCGTTCACGTGGATCCGCTTCGTTGTCTATCACGTATTTTTCCTCCCGCTGACACTGATCATGTGTCGGGTGCGAACGATCGGTGTCGAACGACTCGCGAACGTTAAGCCGCCGGTGCTCTTCATTTCAAATCATGTGACTGATGTCGATGCCGCACTGATTCTCTCTGCGCTGCCGTGGGCGTGGCGTTATCGAATGGCGATCGCGATGGCGGGCGAGATCCTGCGCGAGTGGCGGATGAACGCCACCGTTCAATACGCGCTCGGCGCAGCGTTATTCAATGTGTTCTCGTTACCGCGGCAGAGTGGCTTCAGACAGAGCTTCGAGTACGCAGGTGAAGCGGTCGATCGCGGCTTTAGTATTTTGATTTTCCCGGAAGGAACAGAGACGAGGGATGGAAATCTTCAACCATTCAAAGCCGGCATCGGATTACTTGCTTCGGAGTTGAACGTGCCGATCGTGCCGATAATGCTGCGTGGGCTATTCGAGGTCAAAAAACGAAAGCAACGCTTCGTCAAACCGGGAACAGTATCGGTGACCTTTGGTGAGCCGATTCACTTCACGGCAGAAACAGCGGCAGAGATCACAAAAGCGCTAGAGTCGAAACTTAGCTCTCTCTAACTAAACAGCGGGGGCAAGCCCCTCTTCCTGACTTGTTCGGTGTTTTCCACGCCAGATTAAATAGAACAAGTCAGGAAGAGGGGCTTGCCCCCGCTGTTTCCGCTTACGCTACCTGGTAAACCTGAATAGCCTGCTCTCTTCCTCGAACTTCTACCTCCCCCATCGGCACCGCTTTCCCGGAATTATCACTAACGGCCTGCCAAACAATCTCCGAAATCAACAACTCCGAATCAAACCGCTTATTCAACTTCTCAATCCGCGCCGCAAGATTCACGACATCCCCGATCACCGTGTACTCGCGTCGTAACGCCGATCCAATACTCCCCGTCACAGCTTCGCCGGCATGAACAACGGATAGATAAACGCAGCGGGTGTGAAGAATGTGTAGATTGGACCAAGAAAGTATGAACCGATAATGAGTCCCGCGGTGGGAATGCTGGTCTCGACAAACGCGCTCAAATACTTCAGCGCAGGAATCGGCTTCATCTGCTTTTTGATCAAACGTCCGAGAATGATCCATTCGGCCAACAGGTAGCCGATGTTTACGGTGAACAGCACGCCGGCGGCAAACAAAAAGCTCCTCGCGTTGCCACGAAAGGTGGCGTTGAATTGCTCGAAGAAGAGCAGCGTCAGTAACAAGAGGAGTGCGATCGAGATGGCGGTCGCGCCGATCAGGATCGTGACGCGCAGCCGCTCGCTCTTCAGACTCTCGATCGCGAATTCACGCTCGAATACGTCAACTGACATGGCACACCTCAACCCGTACGTTTTGCAGCGCCGCTTTGTAGCCGTTCACTCGAAACAATCGCCCGCTTGTGCCATCCGCGACCAACTTCACCGCCTTTATCGGCGCAACTAACTTCAAACAAAAAGAGCTTCCCTTCGCGACCAGCATAACGCGCGGTCGCAGTGACTTCCGCGCCGAGCGGCGTCGGCGCGGTGTGATTTATATCGACAGTGACGCCGACTGACAACTCTCCTGGACCAAGCAACGGCACCAGCACGCGCGAGGCGGCGACCTCCATCAGCGCGATCATCCGCGCAGTGGCAAATACGGGGGGAAACGAATCGCCGGTCACGCTGGCAATCGAGCTGGCGAGGTCCTGTGGTCCAACTATGAGTGTTGCAGTGCTTGTAGCATTCGGTTCGGGTTCATTTGACATGAGGACATTTAGCCACAGATCCGTCAAATCCGTGGCTAAAATATTTCACGATTCAACAACCGCGGGTTGTTTTTGAGATCTCCTGGAACGGAAGAATGAGGTGCGATCCAGAACTCTTTCCTGGAACTGCTCGAGGTAAAGATAAATGACGGGCGTGATATACAGCGTGATGAACTGCGAAACCACGAGCCCGCCAACCACCACTAGCCCGAGCGGCCGTCGCGAAGAACCGTCCGCTCCGTAACCGAGCGCGATCGGTATGGCGCCAAACACCGCGGCCAGGGTCGTCATCAGAATCGGCCGGAAACGATCCATGCTCGCATCGTGAATCGCCTTGTCTGCCGGCTCGCCCGCTTCAACGCGATGGCGCGCGAAGTCGACGATCATGATGCCGTTCTTCTTCACGATACCCATCAACATGAACATGCCGACAAACGCGTAGAGCGACGCTTCCTGCCCGAAGACGAGCAACGTCAACAATCCACCAACGAGCGCCGTCGGCAAAGTTGAAAGCACCGTCAACGGGTGAACGTAACTCTCGTAAAGGATCGCGAGTATCACGTACATCACAAACACCGCGAGCGCCATCAGGACCGTCAAACTCGTCACCGTGCGACTGAACGTGAGCGCCTCGCCTTGCAGCTCTCCACGCACGCCGCTCGGGACCGTCTCAGCCGCAGTCTTCGTGATGAAGTTCGTTGCATCACCAAGCGCGACACCTGGTTTGAGGTTGAAGAAGAGCGACATGCTGGTGAACTGGTTCAAGTGATTCACCACTTGTGGGCCAAGCGTCTGCTTCCACGTCACGAGCTCGCTCAGCGGCACGAGCCTCTTACCATCGTCTGACTTGATGTAAAGCAGCGACAAATCTTCAGGCTTCTCGCGCACGGAGTCTTCCATCTCGAGAATCACCTGATACTGATCTTCAGGCTTCTTGATCAGGTACGTGTAGTTTTGCGAATAAGCATTGCGCAGCAACGTCAGAATGCGCGCTTCCGAAATGCCGTAAGTCTTCGCCTGATCGCGACGAATGTCGATATTCAGGTTAGGCGTGTTGTGATAGTAATCCGACGAGACACTCAGAAACCCCGGATACGTCATCAACTTCGCCATGAGCTTTTGGCCCGTGTCGTAAACCTGGTTCGGATCCACGCCTGATACAGTGAACGCATACTGGCCCTGGTTCTGATTAGTGACGCCCGTGCTGATCTCGAGCACGGGAAACGGTCGCAGGAAAGTCATCACACCGGGAATCGTGTTGAGCTTACCCATCATCTCGGCCGTCACCGCAGCGATCGGTTTCCGGTTGTCAGGTGCTCCGATGAACGTAAACGTGATGCCCTGGTTCGAGGCGAGGAAGCCCGACGCGCCCGTCATCGTGAAGTCAGTGATGACGTTCGGATCCTCGTGCAGCATTTTGTCCACCTGGTCCTGATACTCACGCATCTGTTTCGGCGACGAGCCTTCCTGAGCGATAAATGCGCCGAAGATCACGCCACTGTCTCCCGGCGGCAGGAACGCTTTCGGCACGAGCATGAACAACCAGATCGTGCCCGCCAGACAAATCACCCAGATCACGATGGATATCCAGCGATGACGCAGAAACCACCAGAGCGATCCGCCGTACAAACTCAGAACTCTTCTTTCGATGCCGCCAATGACGCGCTCCATCCACGTCTGTCGAATGCCGTGCCCGCGCTCTTTCAGCAAGCGCGCGCACATCAACGGCGTAAGCGTCAGCGACACCACACCGGAGGCGAGAATCGCGATGACGATCGTGATCGCAAACTCACGGAAGATACGGCCCACAAGACCCGTCATGAACACGAGCGGAATAAACACAGCCGCGAGCGAGATCGTCATCGACATGATCGTGAAGCTGATTTCTCTCGCGCTGTTGATGGCCGCTTCAAACGCTGGTTCACCACGCTCGATGCGTCGCACTGTGTTCTCAAGAAACACGATCGCGTCGTCAACCAGGAAACCGATCGCGAGCGTCAATGCCATCAACGAAAGATTGTCGAGGCTGTAGCCAAGACCACGCATCGCGATGAACGTGATCAGCAACGAGAGGGGCAGCGCGACGACGGGAATTAGCGTGTCAGTCACTCTTCCGAGAAACGCAAAGATCACGATCACAACGAGCACAAACGCGATGATGAGTGTTGCCTGAACGTCGGCGACGGAGTGAACGATGCTGGCCGAGCGATCGTAGATCGGTAGGATGCTGATCGAGCCCGGCAGCTCCTGTTGGACTGTGGGCAGCACTTCGTAAATCGACTTCGACACCTCGACGGCATTCGCTCCGGCGCGACGATTCACCGCGACGATCACCGTCGCAGTCGGAACAGTCCGGCCACGCACCCAGAAACGCATGTTGACGCGCTCGTCCTGGACCGAATCTTTAACGGTGGCGACGTCGCGAAGATAGATCGGCGCGTTGTTGGTGCCACCGACGATCAGATTTCCATATTGTTCGGCGGTTTCGAGTTGACCTTGCGGACGCAGGACCGCCGTACGCGAAGAGCTATCCAACTGGCCCGCGCCCGTGTAGCTGGTTCCCTGCTTGATCGCGTTGTTTAGATCATCGATCGAGATCCCGCGCGCCCACATCGCCGACGGATCGGCCTTGATGCGAATCGCCGATTTCGTGCCGTAAACATTG
>JGI12363J15224_100015_pt1 | contig 37699 bp, 30 predicted proteins | sample ForSoiNitrogNN91_FD_15224 | JGI IMG/M metagenome (IMG submission 15224)
TCACTGGCAGCGCTTCTTTAGGCGACGGCGGTGTCGTGCTATTGAACACGGTCGACTTCTGTTCCGTCGCGAGACGCTTGCGAACGTTATCCTGCGCAATGATGGTCGCTTCTGGACCAAAGGCGACGTTGCCACCGGTGTGATCTCCGTGCCAGTGAGTATTCAGAATGAAGCGCAGTTTCTTGTCCGCCAGCCCTTTCAAAGCGGCGCGAATCTTGTCAGCGAGTGGCGCAAACTGATCGTCGACAATCAACAGCCCATCATCGCCGACGGAGACGCCGATGTTTCCGCCCGAGCCCTGGAGCATGTAAACGTTCCCCGCAACCTTCGTCGCTTTGACTTCAACTTTTGAAAAATCAGTTTGCGCGTGGGCCGAGACGGCACACAACAACACAACAGTTAGCAACAGAAACTTCTTCACGTTTGTTTTCTCCTACGCTTCTGGATTCTTGAGCACTGCGATGAACGGCAGGTTGCGATATCGTTCGGCAAAGTCCAAACCATAGCCAACCACAAACTCGTCGGGAATCGGAAAACCGAGATAATCGATCTTCACTTCGCGCTGGCGCCGGTCATACTTATCGAGCAGGGCCGCGAGTTTCACGCTCGCCGCACCGCGCGATTGCAGGTTCGCCAGCAGGTATGAGAGCGTGAGCCCTGTATCGACGATGTCTTCGACGACGAGTATGTGCCGGCCCTCGATCGGCACGTCGAGGTCTTTCATAATGCGGACTTCGCCTGACGTTCGCGTCGAAGAGCCGTAGCTCGAGATCGCCATGAACTCGATACTCACGCGCGTATCGATCGCGCGCATGAGGTCGCTGAGAAAAAAGCACGCGCCTTTCAACACGCCGATCAGCAACGGGTTGCGCCCGGCATAGTCGCGCGTGATCTGCGCACCGATCTCTTTAATGCGCGCCGCAATCTGTTCCTCTGAAATAAGAATAGCGAGATTTGGGTTATGAAACTCCGAGTCGAATTGGGCTGATGAAGTAGCCAACTTGTTTCTCCTCTAGTAGGAATTTTCTCTGTGCAACCTCTGTGTTCTCTGTGTCTCTGTGGTTGGTATTGCGAAGATCACCACGGAGGCACAGAGAACACAAAGGTTGCACAGAGAAGAATTTGCCTGTTTGCCGCGGTGTGCGACATACTATGCAAGCTCTTCCTTCAGGTCAATGACTAACAGACAAATAAAAACACTTCTTTGCGCCCTTGCTCTGACGCTTTTGGCCCTTCCCGCGTACGGGCAGGGAACAGCGATTCAGCCGTGCCAGCAAACGACGACGCCACCGCGCGCGCGTTTGTTGACTGTTGACGCGAGTGTTCCCGCGGATCCGGACGTAGAAAAACTGATCGCGCCGTACAGCGAGAAAGTCAGCGAGCTGAGTAAGGTGATCGGACGACTCGACGGCGGACTCGCGAAAAAGGGTGTTGGAGCGGGCACGCTCGGGAATTTCGTCAGCGACGGTATGCGCGCGCAGGCAAAAGCGAAACTCGGCAAACCAGTCGCACTCGCGATCATGAACAGCGGTGGCTTACGTAAAAACGACATCGCGGCTGGGGATCTGCGCGCCAGCGACATCTTCGAGCTGCTGCCATTTGAAAACGCACTCGTCGCACTCGACGTCACCGGCGCTCAGCTTGTGAAGATAATCGAGGTCGCGACGAAGGACGCGCAATCCGGCGCGCGTATCCAGTTCAAATACAACGATCGCGATCGTCCGGAATTCATCAGTGCGAAGCTTGTCGACGAGAATGGAAACGAGCAGGGGATCGATCCGAATAAGACCTACACGATCGTCACGCTCGATTACCTTCTGCGACTCAACAGCGGCGCTTACGCGATTCTTCAGGAAGCTAAGAGCAGCGCGCCGCTGAACATCACATTGCGTGATGCGGTGATGAATTACGTCAAATCGGAAACTGCCGCCGGACGACCGATTCGCAGCGCTGTTGATAATCGCTTTGTACAAGTTGGACCAGGCCCTAAGTCGACGGAACCGCCTCGATGATCAATCGACGAACATTTCTAACTACTTCAGCAGCCTTCGGGGTAGGTTTAATTGCCTGTTCGCGCAATGTATTTGCAGCCGACACGGTGATCACGATCCTGCACACGAACGACACGCACTCGCAGATCGATCCCCTACCTGCGAACGATGCGAACGCAGGGAAGGGAGGCGTCGCACGTCGCGCGACAGTCGTGAAGCGCGTTCGAAAAGAGAACCCGAACACGTTGCTGGTCGATGCGGGCGACGTGCTCCAGGGCACGCCTTATTTCAACTTCTACAAAGGTGAAGTTGAGTACAAGGCGATGTCTGCGATTGGTTACGACGTGGGCACGCTCGGCAATCACGAGTTTGATAATGGTGTCGACGCGCTCGCGAAGGCGTTGACGTTCGCAAACTTCGATATCGTTTCAGCGAACTACGACGTGAAAGGCACCGTGCTCGAGCAGCGTGTGAAACGTTACGTTGTGAAGGCGCTCGCGGGAATCCGCGTCGGGTTGTTTGGTTTAGGTGTTAGTCCGGTGGCTTTGATCACTCCAGACAATTTCAAAGGTGTGACTTACATCGACCCGGTGGTTGCGGCGCGTGATGTTGTGAAGAAGCTGCGTGAAGAAGAGCGTTGCGCACTCGTCGTTTGCTTGTCGCATCTCGGCTACAACGCAGACGCTAAGAGCGGCGACTCGTTCGTTGTGTCGCAGGTTGACGGCATCGACTTCATCGCCAGCGGTCATACACACACGTTCATGAAAGAGCCTGTGACGCAGACGCAACCGTGCGGCGCGAAGACGACGATCTTCCAGGTTGGAAAGAGCGGCATCTACGTCGGGCGTGTTGATTTCACCTTCCGCAACGGAAAACTTGCTGACACTGCCGTGCGCTTGCTCGATCTGAGGGACGTTTGATGGAAGACGATACTCGCGATCGAGTTCGGGCGCTCGTGCGTGAGGTGTTGGCGAAAGCCGCGCCTGAAACTGCTGACGACAAACCACAATCTCGCTTTGTAAACACAGTTCCGGAAAGCAGCACGCAGAGTACGGCCGTGACGCGTGATGAGTCCGCGAAGAGCGTCATCACGGAGGACGACGTGCGTGGACTCGAAGCTGGCGCAGTGTTGCGGATCGGAGAAGATGCGCGTCTCACGCCGTTGGCCCAGGACATCGTCAACGAAAGAAAGATCGAGCTCGTGCGTCGTGCGTCGCGGCGTGGATCGAAGACTGCGAAGCTGATCGCAGTCGGCGCGGATCACGGTGGCTTCAAGATGAAGGAGGAGCTCAAGGTTTTGCTTGGTGAGCTCGGTCACAAAGTGCAGGACTTTGGCGCGTACTCGGAAGAGGCGGTTGACTATCCTGATTTCGCGCATGCGGTGGCGCGCGCGGTGGCTGATGGCAACTCAGACCTCGGGATCGTGATTGATGGCGCGGGTGTTGGCAGTGCGATGGCGGCGAACAAGGTGCCGGGCGTGCGTGCTGCGGCGTGTTACTCGGTTGAGGTCGCGCGCAACTCGCGCGAGCACAACGACGCGAACGTGCTGACGCTCGGGAGCAAGACGATCACGAGCAAGCAGATGCGCGACATCGTGACGACCTGGCTCTCGACCGAAATCACCGAAGAACGACACCGCAAGCGCGTCGCGAAGATCGACGCAATTCAGCGCCAATATCAGAGATGAGTGAGCGCCCAAACTAGAACAAGTCAGGAAGAGGGGCTTGCCCCCGCCCAATGAATTCAAGCAGCGGGGGCAAGCCCCTCTTCCTGACTTGTTCTAGTTTTGGGCGCTCGACCTATTAGTCTACAATGCTCGGGCGATGGCCTTCTCAAATAACGGCGATTACGAATTACTGATTGACCAGATCACGGATGCGATCGTTGCGCGTCTGAATGGCGACGGCGGCGAGCAGGTGGCGATGTGTGGCTGTACCTCCGAGTGTTTCCATCGCTGCCCGGAGCGCATGCACCGCATTGTCGACGCAGGCGCGGCGCGTATCGGTCTCGTGTTGGGCCAAACCGGTTCCGCGAGGGAATGGGCCAGCCTGATAGATCACACGCTGCTCAAGCCTGAAGCTACAGACGACGACATCAAGAAACTCTGCCAGGAAGCGGCGACTTATCACTTCGCCTCAGTCTGCGTTAACCCGACGTGGGTGCGCGTCGCAGCCTGCAACCTGATTGGCTCAGGCGTTCCCGTTTGCACAGTGATCGGTTTCCCGCTCGGCGCGACACTGCCAGACGTCAAAGCCTACGAAGCGCGGCGCGCGATCTTCGACGGGGCAAGGGAAGTGGACATGGTCATCAACGTCGGCGCTTTGAAGAGCGGCGACGATTGTCTCGTCGAGCACGACATCCGCTCAGTCGCACAAGTCGCACACGAGTACGACGCGATCTGCAAAGTGATCATCGAGACGGCACTATTAACTGACGATGAAAAAGTGCGCGCGTGTGAAGCAGCAAAACGAGCCGGCGCTGACTTCGTCAAAACTTCAACCGGATTTGCAAAGGGCGGCGCCACCGTGGCTGACGTAGCCTTGATGCGACGCACTGTCGGATCGGAGCTCGGCGTGAAAGCTTCAGGCGGCGTTAAAGGTCTCGATGACGCGCGCAAGATGGTTGAAGCCGGCGCCACCCGCATCGGCGCGAGTGTCGGCGTGAAGATCGCGCAGGAAGCAGCCGGCAAAACCCCCACAGCAGCAAAGTCTTCTTCCGCTTATTAGGACGGTGATCGATGCCGGCAAACCCGAAGCTCCTGGCAGTGATTCTCGGCGGAGGCGCCGGTAATCGCCTCTTTCCACTCACTCAACAGCGATCGAAGCCAGCGGTACCACTCGGCGGCAAATATCGTCTCGTCGATATCGCGCTTTCAAACTGCATCAACTCCGATATCCTCCGCACGTTCGTGCTGACGCAATTCAACTCAGCGTCGCTCAATCGTCATATCGCACAGACGTATCGCTTCTCGAATCTCTCGGACGGCTTCGTCGAGATACTCGCTGCTGAGCAGACGCCCGAAAGCCCGCACTGGTACCAGGGCACTGCCGATGCGGTCAGACAAGTCTTGCCGCACATTCGCGACTGGGGGATCGACACGCTGCTGATTCTCTCCGGTGATCATCTCTATCACATGGACTATCGGAAGTTTCTCGATCGTCACCGGCAGACGAATGCTGACGTTACGGTTTCAGTGATTCCGTGTGCGCCGGGCCCGGCGAGTGAGTTTGGTTTATTGAAGACCGACGAGACCGGACGCATCGTCGAGTTTAAAGAGAAACCGAAAGGTGACGAGCTGCTTTCAATGCAGGTCGACACGACGCAGCTCGGTCTCGATGCGAACGAAGCACAGCGGCGTCCGTATCTCGCGTCGATGGGGATCTATGTTTTCCAGTACGAGCAGCTAGAACGACTGCTCGCGGAGGATCCCGCCGGGATGGATTTCGGGAAACACATCATTCCCGCTGCGATCAAGTCGCGCCACGTGCAGGCGTTCATGTTTGACGGCTACTGGGAAGACATCGGAACGATTGGCGCGTTCTATCGCGCGAACCTCGACCTGACGAGCAAGATTCCGAAGTTCAATTTGTTTGACTCGGAAGCGCCGGTGTTCACACGCGCGCGCTACCTGCCGCCGTCGAAGATCGAAGAGACAGAGATCAACGATTCGATCATCAGCGATGGTTGCATCGTCAACGGCGCGAAGTTAACGAACTCGGTGATCGGTTTGCGTAGCCGGATTTCGAAGGGCGTGCAGGTTGAGTCGTCGATCCTGATGGGTAATGATTACTACCAGACGTTTGAAGACATGCGGCTCGACTTGAGTCGCGGCCTGCCGCGCGTAGGGATAGGTGAGGGAACTATGATTAAGAAAGCCATCGTCGACAAGAATGCGCGCATCGGGAAGAACGCGCGGCTGCTGAATGAGAGCGGCGTGGTGGAGGCCGATGGACAAGGCGGGTCGTACTTCATCCGCGACAGCATCATCATCGTGCCGAAGAATGCGGTGATTGCTGATGGGACGGTCATATGAGACAGGATTTACAAGATTTTTCAGGATGGACAAGATACCTTCATGTTAATCCTGAAGAATCTTGTCAATCCTGTCTAAGGTTTCACTTTAACTAAATGCCCTTTGAATTTCCCACGCGTGACTACCACCCAGCCACAGTTGAACGAACCTTAAAGCGCCGCCGCAAGTCAGCAGTTCCACAAATCAAACTCCCCAGAGACAAGAAGACTCTCGACGTTCAGTTCGAAGATCGTGTCGTCCGCCTAACGAACCTCAACAAACTCTTCTGGCCGAAGCTGGGTGTCACCAAACTTGATCTAATCCAGTATTACCTCGACGTCGCACCGGTGCTCCTCCCGCACGTCTACGAGCGCGCGATGGTGATGAAGCGATATCCGAACGGCGCGGCGGGTGAGTTCTTCTTCATGAAGCGCGCGCCGACGCCGCGGCCTGATTGGATTGAGATCTGCAATATCGAGCACGAATCAGGGAACGTCATTAACTTTCCGATGATTCAGGATGTTGCGGCGCTGATGTGGGTTATCAATCTCGGTTGCATCGATCTTAACCAGTGGTATGCGAAGTGTGACGATGTCGATCGGCCAGATTACATCCATTTCGATCTCGATCCAGTGCCGAATGCGACGTTTGAGAAAGTGTGTGAAGCTGCGTTGTATCTCAAGCTCGGGCTCGATTCGTTGAAGATACCGAGCTTCGTGAAGACCACCGGCTCGAAGGGAATTCACATTTACATTCCGATCAAACGTGGGCCAACTCAGAAGCAGGTGTGGACGTTTGCGAAAGAGTTTGCGTACGCGGTTGCGTCGCAGGCGCCGAAGCTTCTGACGGCTGTCTATCAGATTTCGAAGCGGCCGAAGGGAAGAGTGCTCGTTGACTACAATCAGAATGCGTGGGGAAGAACTTTGGCTTCCGTGTATTCGGTGAGGCCGAATAAGCTGCCGTCCGTCTCGACACCTGTGACGTGGAAAGAACTCGAGCGTGGGATCGCAATTGAAGACTTCCGAATTGATAACGTGCCCGCGCGTGTGCGCAAGCTCGGAGACTTATGGAAGCCTCTCAACGAAGCGAAAGGTCGATTTAAACTTGAGGCGTATCTTTAAGGGTCGGCGGGCCTACAGTTAAGGTTTATGTTTACTGTTTTTACAGTTGGGCATTCGACGCGCAGTGGGGAAGCGTTTCTGGAGATACTCAAGGCGCATGGAGTTGAAGTGTTGGTTGATGTGCGAAGCTTTCCGGGGTCGCGTCGTTATCCGCAGTTCAATCGAGCGGCGTTGAGTGAGTCGTTGGCGGAGGCTGGGATTGAGTATAGGCATGAGCCGCGATTGGGTGGACGACGAGCGCCGCGTGCCGATTCGCATAACACTGCGTGGCGCAATCCGCAGTTTCGTGGTTACGCCGATCACATGGAGACGGAAGTGTTCCGAAAGGGAGTTGAAGATTTACTTGAGCTCGCCTGTGATAGGCGTGTCGCAGTGATGTGTGCTGAAGCAGTGTGGTGGCGCTGTCATCGCAGTCTCCTCGCGGATTATTTGAAAGCGACCGGCCACACCGTCCTTCACATCATCGACCAGAAAAAGATCGAAGAACATCCATACACACCCGTCGCCCGGATCATCGACAACAAATTATCCTACCGGGGATTGTTAGACTGAGGGATAAGGCTAACAAAGAGAGAACAAGTCAGGAAGAGGGGCTTGCCCCCGCCGTTGCTTGGATTTGACGAGCGGGGGCAAGCCCCTCTTCCTGACTTGTTCTATATTCCGGCGCTCAATCTACTTTAACTGGCGCGGTTGCTGTGCCACACTTTTGCGCGAGCGCCCTTCTTTCGACGCTTCACGCCGGTGCGCTTTGGGATCTTCTTCGGATCTCCCGTTGCGGCTTTCGCCACATCTCCACCTTCATCTTCAGCAATCTCAGCCAACGAGCGGCGGGTGAGGATTGAGACGGGCGCGAGCTCAGTCACTTCTTCTTCAGTCGTGTAGTAATCGCGATGCTTAATCAGCAACCACTGTCGATTACGCGTGCGCACGAGCACCCACGAGCCTTTTAACTTCTCGCCATCGAGCGTGAACTTGAAATCACCTTTGCGCAGCGCGGCTTCCGGATCGTCAGTCTCTTCCGGCTTGTACGTCCCATGGTCCCACACCATCACAGTGCCGCCACCATACTCGCCTTCCGGTATCACGCCTTCAAACTTCGCGTAGTCGACCGGATGGTCCTCGACCTGCATCGCGAGTCGCTTCACTTTTGGATCGAGCGATGGTCCTTTCGGGACGGCCCACGACTTGAGCACGCCATCCACTTCAAGTCGAAAGTCGTAATGCAGTTGAGTGGCGCGATGCTTCTGGATCACGAACATGCGACCCGTGCGTGTGCGCTTCTTCTCCGGCCCAGGCTCGGGAGTCTTATCAAACTTCCGTTTCTTCTTGTATTCGGTTAGCGCAGCCATCACTTCAAGTAAACACTAAAGTGTTTCTTTAAGTGTAGAGATTTCTCTGCGTAACCTTTGCGACCTCTGCGTCTCTGCGGTGAGCTATAACCGCAGAGACGCAGAGATCGCAGAGGTTACGCAGAGTCTACATTACGATCTCTTCTTCAGCCGCGAACAGCTCCGTCTGGATCGGATCGAGGCCCAGCGCCTCTCTCACGCGCGCGAAACTCCGGCGATGAATCGGCAGCGCGCCGAGATTCTTCAACGTCCGACAGTGCTCAGGCGTCGGGTAACCCTTGTGCGTTGCGAGCCCGTACCCCGAATAGACCTGGTCCAACTCGATCATGAGCGCATCGCGTGTGGTCTTCGCAATGATCGATGCAGCCGCGATACTCGCGGAGAGCGCGTCGCCACGGATGATGCCGCGCTGAGGCGTCTGGCAGTTTGGGATCTTTCGTGCATCGACGAGGATGAAGTCAGGTGATGAGCTTAAATCCTGAACCGCGCGCTGCATCGCGAGCAGTCCGGCGTGGTAGATGTTGATCTTGTCGATCTCCTCGACCTCTGCGATTCCGGCGGCCCAGCAGATCGCGTCCTGTTTGATCTGTAGCGCGAGCTCATCTCGTTTCTCAGGGTCGAGGATCTTCTTCGAGTCGTTCAGACCGCGGAGCTTGTAGTTCTGCGGGAGGATGACAGCGCCTGCGACGACGGGTCCCGCGAGCGGCGCCATGCCGGCTTCGTCGACGCCTGCCACCATTCCATAACCCTGCGACCAGAGCTCGATCTCGAATCGCAGCAGGAAGTGCAGTCGCTGACCTTCGGAGCGATTTTCCCGGTAACGTTCGCGAATGCGTTTGGCGAGTTGATGCGCGCCTTGCCGGCGGTCGACTTCCAGGGCTTCAAGTAAGCCTTTAGGTACGCGCCGCTGACGCCGCACAAAAATGTCGCTCAGTTCTGGTATTGATTTGTTGAGGAGTTCTTCGAGCGAGCTCATACATGAATTACTTCTGCGGACGATTCTTACCACAAAGCCGCCGCACGGCGAAAGCGCACGCGGTGTTTTTTTAGATCCATCCACAGATTACGCAGATTTACTTGATCTGTGTAATCTGTGTAATCTGTGGACTAATGAATCTTTCTCCCCGCACAAAACTCCGTTTGCTGGGCATATTCCCGCTGATCTTCTTCATCGCGCAGTTCGTGCACTACTGGAGGATCAACGAACTCGGGAACCTGCTCTGGATGTGCAACGTGGGCAACCTACTCCTCGCGATGGGACTCTTTCTGGAAAAGCCACTCGTTATCCGGCTCTCGGCGATCTGGATGATACCGGGACTGTTAGTCTGGATACTCTACGTGGTGCTCGCGTGGGGCGTTTTTTTCACTTCGACTCTCGCGCACGTCGGTGGGTTGGCGGTGGCCATGATCGCGTTGAGCAGAGTGCAAATGGATCGATCGGCGTGGCGCTGGGCGTTCGGATGGTATCTGGTGATCCAACTCGCGTCGCGTTTCGTAACGCCGGCAGCGCTAAACGTGAACCTCGCCCATGCTGTCCAAAACGGATGGGAGCGGTCGTTCAGTTCGTACTGGAGTTTTTGGCTCGTTCTCACCGTCGTTACGCTGATTGTCCTGTGGCTCTCAAACCTCTTGCTATGGAGTATCTGGCCAGCAAGAACAAGTCAGAAAATAGAACAAGTCAGGAAGAGGGGCTTGCCCCCGCTTGTTCAATCCAAGTAGCAGCGGTGGCAAGCCCCTCTTCCTGACTTGTTCTATTCCAACGTTTCTTAAACTACTGCACGGTGGAGACGGCGGTGCGATTCGATCAGTGATGTAACCAGGTTGCAGAGCTCCGAGGGATGGCTGGGTTTGATGAGGTACGCCTGCGCACCGGATTTGATCGCTTCGGCACGATCGATCTCGTACGCCGCGGCTGAGTAAAAGAGTATCGGCGTCGCTTTATCAAACTCACGTATCAGCCGGCAAAGCTCCAAACCCGATCCATCCGGCAGCCACGAGTCGAGCAAATAAAGATCAAATTGCTGCGAGTATGCCAGCGCCACTCCGCTTTTGATCGTCGACCCTGTCACCACCTCATAGCACTTCTGCTCCAACACGATAGTGACAAGCTCGCGCGTATCTTCATGGTCCTCGATGTAGAGGACACGAGGGGTATTCTCGGTATACATAGCTGTTTACCTGCTATGGAAGACGTTATCTGTTGTTCGCGGGAAATGACCTTGGCGTTGCAAACAACCAGCAAAAATAAAAAGGCCGCGCCGACATATATTTCTCAAGGTCAGTCGGGAAGGATATACCGGCACGGCCCACCCTGCTTGTTGTGTGTGAGTGACTCTAGGGCCTTAAGTGTTTGCTGTCAGTACGCTCACGCACAGTTTTCGTCAGGGAATTCCTGAGAGTACAAAACGGTTGTAACCGCACAGGTTAAAGTTCCAAAATCCACACTGTACGTTGAGGAACAAAGAGAGTAAACTCCGTCTCGTACAACGATTCCCCTCGACCCCCTTGTTAACCACAGTCTCGAATACGTGCGGAGTTTGGAGTGTGCGGGATGAGTAGTTTCTTTCAATCATTTCAGCCTTTGTTATCAGACAGGAAGGACCTGCTGACGACAAGCATCGCCTCGAAGAACCACTTGCTTAAAGATCTGCTCAGTTTGCCCGGCATAGGGCCTGACCTCCTGCAAGAGCTGCGAGTGTTTCCGCTCAGCGTCAATCAGGTTGTGTACGAACAAGGCGACAAGATCGAATTCCTGTACTTCCCACTTGATTGTGTGGTTTCCAGTCTCGCGATCATGGAAGATGGGAACACTATGGAGACCTCGATGGTGGGCTGTGAGAGCGTTGTGGGTATCTCTACGATGCTCGGTAGTGGTTTATCAAGGCAGTGGGTGTGGGTAACTGTAGCCGGCAATGCAATTCAGCTCGAGGCGAAGTTTGTGGATAAATTAATGGTTCAAAACGAAGCTGCGCTCAAAGCCTTGCTCAGGTGCTATCGATTGTTGATTACGCAGGTATCGCAGCGTTGTGTGTGCAATTGCAGGCATACGATCATGGAACGGCTTTGCTGCTGGCTATTGATGATTCACGATCGTGTTGGAAATAACAGTCTAAACATGACGCAGGAAATGATTGCTTCACGAGTTGGTGCTCGTCGTGCGGGAATCACTGTTTCGGCCGGTATGCTTCAGGCGATGAAAGCAATTGAATATCGTCGCGGCCAACTGCATATCACCGATCGTGAAGTGTTGGAGCGCACGGTTTGCGAGTGTTACAACTTCATTAAGGCTGAATCGGGATTTAACCCACCCCCGAGGTTTAACTAGCCGACTTTTTCACTATACAAAAACAGGCGAGTGACATTTCCTCCATTGGCGTCGCTGATCGGTACGACCGTGTGAATAAAGTGAGCACCATCAGCATCAAGCGCACCGTCGACGCTTGCCATGATTGGTCCCGTTTCAATCGTCTGAGAGTCACGGGTTGCAGTTTTCAGAGCTTTGATTAAATTCTCGACTTGTTTTCCGCCAAAAACCTCACCCATCGGCAGCCCGTTCACCTCACGCTCGCCCAGCAATTGCCTGTATGCCTGATTAACAGATTGAATAGTGAGATCCTCAGCATTCAGCACCATGATGTAATGAGGAAACCTTTCCAGTAACGAAGCGAGTTGAAACTGGTCCAGGTGATAATGTTTTGTTAACTCCTGTAACTCTATTGTTCTCGCAGTCAACTCATCGTTGGTAGTTTGCAACTCTTCATTGGTGGCCTGGAGCTCTTCGTTGTTCGTTTCGAGCTCTTCGTTGGTCGCTTGTAACTCTTCGTTCGTAGCTTCAAACTCTTCGTTAGTCGCCTGTAATTCTTCCTGCGTCAACATCAGCTCTTCATTAGCTGCCTGCAATTCCTCGTTGGCGTCCTGAAGCTCTTTGTTCATGTTGAGGAATCGGTTGTTGGCGGAGCTGAGCTCACCTACCAGCTCAGCATGTTCTCTCTGTACCGCTTCAAGCCGCGCCTTCATTTGCATTTGTTCAGTCACGTCCAGCGCGGTAATTAAACAAAACTCCTGCGCGCTATGCTCGACCTGCATCACCATGATCGTAAGGCTCACATACCTGCCGATACCTTCCATCGTTTGGTCGATCTCGAGCTCAGGAAGGTTCATGGTTGTGTGTTCGCGGAAGGAAGTGTCAATCGCGCGGCGTACCTCCTGGTAAGGCATTCCACGTACGGTGTGCAGGAAGTCCTGATCGTATGCCACGTCGCGCACGCCGAGCAGCCGGCGGGCGGCGGAATTGATCGTAAGAATTCGATACTGTCGATCGATAAGCACGAGGGCGACGGTTGTGTGGCGCAATATCGTTTCGTTGATACGGCGGAGCTGTGAGATCTCGATTTCACTGTGCGTCACGTCGTGAATACTGGGGACAACCGGAGGAACCAGGCGGCGGGGCTGTTCACGCCATGGATTGGTGGTCGTGGTCGTCTTAAGCGAACCTTCACGAACTGGAAAAGCGATCGGTCCGCCGAGACAGCGATACATCTTCCACTTTTTGTTTACGAGCTCAAACATTGCTTTCGTCGGCCTGGTGGTCTCTGCTTTACCGAGAAACAGATAACCGCGCGACTGGTGCAACGAATAAGCAAAAAGATCGAGCACCGTCTGTTGCAGCTCAGCCTTCAGGTAGATCAGAAGATTGCGGCAGGTCACGAGATCGATGCGAGGAAACGGGACACCACGGCTGATGTCCTGCTGTCCAAAGATAACCGTCTGCCGGAGTGCTTTCGAAACTCGGAAGCCATGATCGATACGTTCGAAGTAACGAAGGCGAAAGTCTTCTGGTAAATCCTTGAGAACGGTTTCCGGATAAATTCCGCGACGCGCAAACGCGATTGCATCCTCCGCAATATCCGTCGCGAAGATCTTTATATTCCACTCTGCAAACTCGGATCCGAGTCGATCTGCAAGTAGCAATGCCAATGAATAGGCTTCTTCACCCGTGGCGCATCCGGCCGACCATAGTCGCAACGAGGAACCATTAGCTTTTGCTCGATCGATCAATCCGGGAATTATCGAATTAGCGAGGAAATCGAAAGCTTCGGGGTCGCGAAAGAAGCCCGTCACTTTGATCAGAAAAGCCTTTACCAGCTCTCCTATTTCATCGGGATGAGTGCGAAGATAATCGGCATAATCCCTGAGGTTGCCATTGTGGGTGACGGCCATGCGACGGCCGATCCGGCGCATGATGGTGAACGACTTGTAATTGCGAAAATCGATATTGGTTTGCGAGCTCACCTGCCCCAGCAGATCACGCAATGGATCGTCCGGCTTGTCAGAAGGCTCTGCCAGGCTTACCCCCTTCAACAGGTCATACAGGATCTCCCCCATCTGCTCGATCTCTACTACGTGATCCACGGCTGTTGGTGGCAAAGACAACGGCATGGAAGGATAAGGCGCAGTTTGCGGGTTCTGAATTATTACGACCCCGCCGTTATTTTTTACATCGACTGCACCAGCAGCGCCGTCAGAACCAGAACCAGTGAGAATCACGGCGATGAGATGCTCGCCATAAGATTGAGCGGCGCTCGACAACAACATATCGACGGACGGTCTCGGCCGGTCATTATGATCGCCTTCGAGATAGACGTGGCCTTCACTGATTTTGACGTGCCTGTTAGACGGCACGACATAGACCGTGCCGTTTTCGAGTTTAGTTTGCCCATGCTCGCTGACAACGACTATGGGCAATGTGCTGCGGCGTTCGAGAATTGTTCCGAGATGGCTGGGACGTTGCGGATCGAGATGCTGGGCTATCACGATCGGCGCAGGAAACGATCTATTGAGTGTGCTTACAAAAGTGGAGAGCGCGCCCACGCCTCCCGCTGAGGCCCCTACGACGACGAGATCATCTTTACCGCTGTCTAAGTTGTCGTCCATAAATGAATGAATTCAAAATTGTATTTTAGTCTTCGCTTTGAAAAACGGGTTCGCCTATATCACCTTTTTCACCGCTCAGCAACAGTTGCCGGAGCAACGAGCTGTTTTCCTCGGCTTCACGCGCGCGTCTTTCAAACATGATCGCGACACGGTGGTGGTTCGCTTTACGTGCTCGATCGACAATGCGTTGGGCCAACATCATCTTTTCTTCAAGAGCCCGGACGGCAGACCACAGCGCCGCCTCGAGCATTTGTGATTGTCCCTCGTTTAACGCCTCCGCTGTAAAAGCATGACCGACGTGACAGCGGTAACGCAGTATGTCCTGGTCCGTGATTTCCCAGAGAGCGCCGTGACAATCGGGACAGGTGAGCTTCGATATTTTCCCGAGTCGCTCGACGCTGGCGATAAGTTCGTCGGCCTCCATTTTTTGCTCTGCGATTCTCGACTCAATCTCGACATCATCGCGCACTGGATACCTCACTTCCTCGTCTACAGCTTCATGCGATAGTTCGTTCAGCAAAGGCGCGATCTCACGCAGGGGTAATGAGTAATCCACCTTGATTTCCTGCATCACGCTCATCGGCATGCTAGGGAACGGGGCTTCTAAAGGATCCTGCACAATCGTGATTCCGCCGCGTTGTTGCACGGCTCGCATTCCGACTTTGCCGTCGTCTAGCGCTCCGGTAAGTACGACACCAATTACACGCGCTCCTGCCCAGCGCGCAGCCGAACGGAAGAGGGTGTCGATCGACGGGCGGTGCAGGTTTTCTTTCGGACCGTGCACCAGTCTCACGCTTCCGTCTTCAATGATCAAATGTTGATCAGGCGGCGCTACATAGATTCGGCTACGCATTATCAGCTCGCCATCGATCGCATGAGCAACCTCCAGCTTGCATTCGCGTCCGAGTATGCCGGGTAACAGGCCGGGAGCGTTGGCTGAAACGTGAAGGACTATGAAAACAGCGGCGGGCAAGTCGCGCGGCAGGTCGGAAAGGAGGGTGAATAGCGCCTGCACCCCGCCTGCGGAAGCTCCGAGAACTATTATGTCGCGCGTTGCCATAAGCCCTCCCGGCTTTAGCAGTTAACTTCACCCGCGAAAACAGGGGAGCGTATGTTTAAGTCCGTTTTTAGTCGACCGCTGTGGGGAAGTCAAAGCTTAACACATAAAGTGGAAAGCGCCTCACGTAAAAGCGGCAAAGAAGGTTGCTTTTTGTGTCCTTGTAGAGGCGAAATCGTGCGATAACGCACATTGCCACCCAAGTGCAGATCCACTATACTTTCGGCGTTGAATACCCCTTTCCTCCTGTGGGTATAGTTGGCGCGGCGGACGGCAAAAACCGCCGCGCTTTTTTATTGTTTTCGAGTCTGCTTCGCAGTCTAAGAGTTAAGGCCCAGGATCGCACTTCAGTTTGAAATACGCCGGAGGCGTTGGCTAATTTCAGCCCAGGGTTCGAGTTTGCGAGAACCCTGGGTAATGAACCCAAATACAAGTCTAACCCTGAAAGGGTTCGCCAACCGCGGAACCCTTCAGGGTTTCATCTTTATGATTGATTGTTCCCAAGGTTGTCCCTTGTGCTCCAACCTTGATGAAATTAGTCAACGCCTTCGGCGTATTTTCAAATCAATCAGTACGCGCTATTTTGATAGATTCTTCGCAAATGAAACGCAGTGCGCTCCCGACGATTGGCCTGTGTTTGTTCGTCGCCGTCATCTACTTTGTTGGCGCGGAGCTTGGGCTTTCGCTCGCCTCACTTCATGAAAACGTCACGCCTGTTTGGCCGCCGACGGGCATCGCGATCGCTTCGGTGCTGATCTTTGGGCCACGTGTTCTGCCAGGTGTTTTTCTCGGCGCACTCGCGGCAAACTTACCAACGAATCTACCAATCCCTTTTGCGTTCGGCATCGCGGTGGGAAATACGCTCGAGGCGCTCGCCGCGTGGTCTATGTTGCGCAGATCGAAACGCTGGCGAAACTCCTTCGACACTGTCGGCGAAGTGCTCACGTTTGTTGTTTACGCCGCAGTGCTCGCGACACTCATTAGCGCGACGATTGGAAGTGTGAGTCTCTGCCTCGGTGATCCGAGACAGTGGAACGATTTCACTTCGCTTTGGCTGACGTGGTGGATGGGCGACGGCTTCGGCGCGCTCATCTTTGCGCCGCTCATGCTTTCGTGGAGCTCTTCGCGCCGCATTCCTCGTGAAGACGTGCCCGAGATCGCGAGCTTGTTTGTGCTGTTGTTCATTGTCTCGTTGATCGTCTTCGCGGGATGGTTTCCAGGTCCAGTCAAGACATATCCGCTTGGTTACCTGTGTTTGCCGTGTTTGCTTTGGGCGGCACTGCGTTTCGATCAGCGCATCGTGACGAGCGCGATTGTGCTGATAACTGTCGTCGCAATATGGGGCGTGCGGCATGGGTACGGTCCGTTTATACAATCAAGCCGCAACGTCACGTTATTACTTTTGATCTCGCTCGTCGGCACAAGCTCGTTAATGACGCTCCTCGTTGCAGCAGTGACTTCAGAACGACGTAGACTCGCATCGGAGCTCGAGCTTCATCGTCGTCGCGTGGAAGACATCGTCCAGCATGTGCCCGGTGTCGTTTGGGAAGCATGGGGGAAACCGGACGCCGCGAATCAGCGAATCGATTTCGTCAGCAGTCACGTCGAAAAGATGTTGGGTTACAGTGCCGAAGAATGGTTATCGACGCCAAACTTCTGGCTCTCAGTTGTTCACCCTGACGATCGAGAACGTGCCGCTGCCGAAGCGACGGCGATCTTCATGTCAGGTAAAGGTGGCTCGAGCCGGTTTCGCTGGGTACACAAGGATGGGCATGAGGTGTGGGTCGAGGCGCAGTCGATTGTAGTCTGTGACGAGAATGGACCAATCGGGATGCGTGGTGTCACGCTCGACATCACCGCTGCAGTCGAGGCTGAGATCGAACGTGCCGAGCTGCTCGAGGGTGAGAGTCACGCGCGGCAACAAGCGGAAGAAGCGAGCCGGTTGAAGGAAGAGTTTCTGGCGACAGTCTCGCACGAGCTGCGAACGCCGCTGAATGCTGTCGTGGGATGGTCGCGCTTGCTTCGCTCCGGTCAACTCGACTCCGATGGCACTGCGCACGCTGTCGACGTAATCGAACGCAACGCAGCAGCGCAACGACAGATCATCGAAGACCTGCTCGATGTGTCGCGCATCATCACCGGCAAGCTGCGCATCAACACTCAACCCGTTGACCTGTTGCTGATCATTCACGCCGCGATCGATGCGGTGCGACCGGCGGCGGAAGCGAAGGAGATGAGGATCTCGACGCACATCGAGGCGCCCGACTCGATCGTACGCGCTGACAGCGAGCGACTACAGCAGGTGCTCTGGAACTTGCTGGCCAATGCAGTAAAGTTTACGCCTGCCGGTGGAACAGTTGATCTATATCTCGAAGAACATGGATCGCTGGCGGAGATCAGAATCGAGGATAGTGGTCCAGGTGTGCCGGTGGAGTTCTTGCCAAGGATATTTGAGAGGTTCAGCCAGGCCGATGGATCGAGCACGCGCAAGCATGGTGGACTCGGATTGGGGCTGGCAATCGTGAGGCACCTTGTTGAGCTTCACGGTGGCACTGTTTCAGCCGCGAATCGTGAAGGAGGTGGCGCTGTACTGACCGTGCGCCTGCCAGTTGTCATGATGGCGCGTGTTATTTGATAGAGAAGAAATAGAACAAGTCAGGAAGAGGGGCTTGCCCCCGCCGCTGCTTGGATTCGATGAGCGGGGGCAAGCCCCTCTTCCTGACTTATTCTATTTCTTATTTAGTAAGTCGGCTTCTTCAAGACAGGTGCGGAATTGTCTGACACTGTAGCGCCGGTTGACGGGTTGAAAATATAACTATCGCGTGCACGAACCGCGAGGTTTGGCTGGCGCGCGCGCACTCTAATCTGACGCCGCTGGCCCGGCTGAGGCGGACGTTTCGGGTAGTAGCCAATGCTGTACTGCCGTCTCAATTCTTCAGCAACATTCGCAAACGCAGACGACATGTTTTGCAGTGAATCAGCATGGTACTCGCGACCACCAGTGCCGTTTGCAAGCGCCACCAGATACTCGTTACCAATCTCGTAATCACCTCTGCCCGTGCCACGTCGTGACGGGTAACCGCCACCGCCACCACCGTTGCGTCCACCACGGCGACCACCACCACCACCAAAAATCCCACCGAGAATCTGATCCCAGACGTCTATACGTCCGATTGGAAAATTTCCGGAGTTCATATCCTGCGAAGTATCGTACTGGACCGGATAGATCAGTGCATCCAGCTCCTGCGCGTCCATGACGTTGGTGTCATAGTTCGCTCGACGACTAGTCGTATCGACACCGTCGGTAAAGAGCACGATGGCCTTCCTGCCCTGAACGCGACTCAGTTGCTGATTGATGACCATGTCAACCGCATCATAAAGGCGCGTGCCATCATCAGTCCGGGCGCGCTGAATTGCGCGTTCGAGCTTGCGTCGATCGGTAGTGAACTCGCTAAGTATATTGATATCGTCGTTGAATGAAACGACCATCACTCGATCATCATTGCGAAGCTGGTTGACGAAACTAATGGCTGCGTCCTGGATGTCTTCGAGTCGAAATTGAGTGGACGGGCTCGTGTCGAGCATCAACACGACCGAGAACGGTTTGTCCACTGATTGAAAAAACGCGACGTCCTGTTCGACTCCGTCTTCCCAAACACGAAACTCTTCTTTCTGCAGATTCGGGATGTAGCGGCCGTCGCGATCCATCACGCTTACGGGAATCGTGACGAGCGTCGAGTTGATGCGAATGACGTCCCCTGCATCGACTTCTTCCGGCCCGGACGGTGTTTGATCCTTTTGCGCTTCGGGTTGACGATTATTTGGATAGTTGGCGCCACCGAGTACGGGTGGTTTCGCCGGTGCAGATGCGGGCGGCGTTGATTGCTGAGTGCTGGATGAATCACCAACGCGACGCGGGCGTCCCTGTCCAAAGCCCACGATCGTGGTCATTGAAACGAGGGAGAGGAGCGATAGGAAAACAGAAATCTTTTTCATAATAGGCTCCAGCTAGTGGTCGGGCGCACCGAACCCACTTTGATGCGGTCGGGCAGCTTTGGATGCTCGCGGTTTTTGAATGATTCAAAAGGGAGAGAAAACCGTGGAATACCGCAAGGAGAATAGCGTGTTGATGCTTGGCAGGGCAAGGTGAAATCAGCGTCAGTTTTACAGGATGACAGGATTTTCATGATTTGCAGGATGATTATGCCAATCCTGTTTATCCCGTAATCCTGTCAAAAATACTGGTCTCCGCTATTACTCGGATGTGTTATTGGCGGCGGTCGATAGCGCGTTCCAGATAAACGGGAGCGTCGCCCAGGCTTGGCCGCGGTGTTGCGGCCTGAAACCGAAAAGAACGATTCGACCTTTTCCTACGCTCACTTCGGCAAGCGCGATCTGCCCGCTCAGCTTGTCTTCACCGAGCAACCAGCCACTCAGCAACACGTTGTCTTTTGCATAGCGCGCGATCACGCGCACGTTCGCATCCGTAGTGGCTGTGTATGCCGAGCTGTTGATGAAGTAAGCTGGCACACTCGATGGCAGCGTCGAGGCGATCGGTTGTTTGTTGTCGACATCAAGCGCGACGATCGATCCGGGGCAGTAAAACTCCGACGACCTGACGCCTTCAAGCGTGTTCTTCAACGGCAGATTGAACTCCTTGATCGCCATGTCGCACGCATTGTCGAAACAGATCAGCATCCCGCCGTTGTTCACAAACTCTTTCAGGTTCTTCACGCCGGCTTCAGTGATGCCGCCCGTGTACTCCTGCGGCATGGTCCCTACACCGTTCCCGTTAATGATCTGTGTGGCTGCCTGCGAAGTAAAGATCAGCGCATCGAATTTCGAGCTGAGCCCGCCTTGTCGCATGTCTGCATCGTGAACTGAAGTGTATGGAACATTGAACGTGTCGAAGATGTAGCGCGTCCAACCTTCGTCCATGTTGCCCGTCCAGCCTTTATAGATCCCGACACGAACCGGCTGCTTGACGGGATTTTTGATTGGCGATTCGTCACCTTTTTTCAACCCGAGTGCGAGATCCGCGCGCACTTCGTTGGCGTCTTTGAGGAGGGTCAACTTGCGCTCGCCCGCTGGTTCCCTGATTGCCATGACAACGGGAGCTTCGACGCCCATTTGCAACGGCAGTGTCCAGCCAGCAACGTCGTACGGACGCTCGGCCTCCCCTTGTCCGGTCAGCCTGTTGGGATAGATTTGCGGCTCGAAGAGTGCGAGCACGTTGGTTCGTTGTGGCTGGGCCAAAAAGATGATGTAACTGCCGAGCGGCACCTCCTGCATCTGCGACGATGCCAGATGAGGCAGTCTTCTATACGATCCGAGCTTCTCGGCGACTGGATTGGTTCTACGTAAGATCGGTGTGGCTAAAATCGCGTGCAGCTCTCGATCGAGACGATAAACTTCCACGCCCTGATCAACGAGAGTGCCGACCAGCTTCGCGACTGCTTCATCGCGTCCTTGTCCCGCCGTAATCAAATACGCTTGCGGGCCGTCCTTGCTTTCGATATTCGTTCGACCGAGCTCGTAGAAGTTGCGCAGGTACTCGACGCGAAACTTCGCCCCCATCTCGAGAATCGAGCGCGCCGAGATCATCTCCATCGACATGATGTCGCGCGGGCGCCATTGTCGCGCGGACCACGGATCGGGAAAGTTGGTGCTTGACTCAGTGGCGTTGCGCATGCCGCGCGTGCTGGATCTCGCGAGCTGCTCAGTTGTGACTGTCGCGGGCGACATCAGTCGAGCACTCGCGGCCTCGGAAAGGATGCCGATCGAGTTGTGAAAGTATGGAGCAGTACGGAAGCCGCCGTGCCACCACGTGTCGTAAAGCGCGTTCGTCAACACGCCTTTGAATCCTGCGGCTTGCAGATCGGCGGCGACTTTATGACCGATCAGCCCAACCTGCCTGAGTAACAACGGCGAGATATTCGGATTCGGTGGATCGTAAAAAGGCGGAATGAAGAAACGCGAACCGTTCGAGCCTTGCTGGTGTACGTCGTAAACAATCTGTGGGAACCAGTCGTGCCACAATAGACGCGTGATCAGTTGTGTCTCTTTTAGATTGAGCATGAACCAGTCGCGATTGTCGTCGTGACCGGCGTAATGATGATAAAGCTCAGGCGGCTCTTTCCCTTCGTAGGGCGTGCCGAGCGTTTTGCGATACCAGTTGGCGACGATATCGATGCCATCCGGATTTGGTGACGGAATCAGCAGCAGGATTGTGTTTTGCAGAATCTCGCGGGTGTCTGCGTCCTGAGCGGTTGCAAGCTCGTAAGCGAGCTGCATCGACATCTGCGACGCGACGATTTCTGTCGAGTGAATCGAACATGAGATGGCTACGACGACTTTGCCGTTTGCGAGTAGACGGTCGTGCTGGAGGTTCTGAGTGATCTTGCGTGGATCGGCGAGCTGCTGTTGGATCTCTTTGTATTTTGGCAGAGCCAGTATATTCTCGCGCGCGCTAATGAAAGCCACGAATAGCGGTCGCTTCAAAGTCGATTGGCCCAACGTCTGTACCAGGACGCGATCAGATGCGCGGTCGAGTCGTTCGAAGTAGTCTGTGATCTGTGACCAGCCTGCCACCGTGCGATCGTCGCCCGGAGTGAAGCCGAGAACGGATTTTGGTGAAGGGATGGTTGATTGCGCAACTGCTGCGGTCGTGACGATCAGGAATAGAAAGATTAAAAAAGAGAGGCGTTTGATCATTCTGCGGTCCTTTGTCGAGAGCACGCCTAGTACAGGATTTACAAGATTCACAAGATGGAAGAAAGCCCGGCAATCGTGGAGTCTAGCACAAACAGTTTCATGCGTCGTTTGCATTACTGGTGGTCACTATTTTGCGCGGGTGCGCTGCTCGGGGTTTTGGGTCCACCGATTTTGTTGGTTGCGTGGCTCGTGAATAAACACGATCTGGTTTATCCGTGGGCGCTCTTTGGCGCGCGCAACTGGCTGCGGCTTAGTGGCGTTGAAGTGAGAGTGAAAGGACTCGACTTACTGGATCCGAAACAGGCTTACGTCTTCGTCTCAAATCATCGTTCATACCTCGACACCGCCGCGATGTTTGTCTACACGGGCAGGCGAATCGGTCTGCTCGCGAAGAAGGAATTGTTGAAAGTGCCTGTGCTCGGTGTGGGGATGGGCTTCGTGAATGTGATGGCTATCGATCGCAGTAATCGTGAGAGTGCGATTCGTACGACGGAAGCTGCCGCGCGACGGATCAAATCAGGTATTTCGTTTGCCGTTTTTGTCGAAGGGACGCGCGCGAAGCCGGGTGAGTTGCTGCCGTTCAAGAAAGGCGCGTTCTACATGGCCAGACAAGCGGGCGTGCCAGTCGTGCCGGTTGCGATCAAAAACTCGGATGTGTTGATGGGCAAGGGAACTGGTGAGGCACGCTCAGGAAGGATCGAGATGGTGTTTATGAAACCGATCGACACCGCCCATCTAACAACGGATGACGATATCGATCGGTTAATAGCTGACGTGCACGCCTTAATCGCGAAAGAGCTGGAGACGATCACAGTTTAGGGAAATCATAAGTCAGTGTGCCTGTGACTCTCACCGTGATTCCATCCTGTGTCACTGGCGCAAACGTCGCCTCACGCGCTGCGGCTTCCGCGGCTTCGCGCAGTGCCGCTGGTCCATTCAGTGCTTGTGCTGAAACCACCTTGCCGTTCTCGTCCACAATCACTTTCACATTGATGCGACCGGAAAGCTTCAAGCGCTTTGCCTCTTCGGACAACACGGCCTTCGGCTTCGATACGGCTTTCGTATCAAGCGCTCCGCCCTCAACCGGCTTAGCCACACCAGTGTTTGAATTTCCCGGTGTTTCGTTCTCGCCGATCTCTGTGACTTTGAGTGTGGCGCTCGTCGGCGCGAAGTCCATATAGCGGACTTTCATGCGTATATGCAGCGGCTCGCCATTGTCGAAGAGCAATTCTTCATCGGCGTACGAGTAAGTCGGGAACCAGTATTTCCCATCGATGTGCTCGCGATAAGTCTCGACTGTGGGAAACTTGTTGTTCTTTGTTTCCGGAACGCCCTTGCCTTTCGTCTTCACGATTTGCAGATCCTGATCGTCGACCCAGATACGACCCTTGAAAAGTCGCTCCTTGGTCTTCTTCGGATCGGGCATGACCTTCGGTTCCACGTCGAAGATGTAAAGGTTGAGCTCGTCGATCTTTTCTTTGCCGGCGTAACGAATGTTGTACCTGGCTACCTTCGAAGGCTCGAGCGCGAAGGGTTCAATGCCGCCGAGATCTTCAACGTCTTCAGTGGTCACTTCAGGCATCGACGACATCGGAAAGAAACTGATCTTCTCGTAGCGGTTGCCCTGATCGTCGAAAGTAAACGTTGAGACGCGATGGTACTCGCCAGTGACCTGGCCGCCCATGCCGATTTTTTGCATCAGGGCGTCGCGTTTGAATGAGTAGCTATTGAGGGCTCTGCGAAACTCAGCTTCCTTCGTTGTGAAGGAATGAATGATGCGATCTACCTCAGCCGGAGGCATCGATCCATTCCCGCTAGTCTGGGCCATAACACTAAAAGCGCTGAGGACCAACAGGGCCAGTGCGGCAGTGAGCGGAAAAATCTTGATACGTTCTTTCATGATTTTTGAAACATATGAATTGGTCGTGGGCCCGATCTGACCCATTGTTACCGCGGTTTGTGGTGCGAAAACTGACCTGTGCTCAGATGCGGGAAAGAAAGAGTCCTGTTGCCAGTCCGAGAGGGACGGAAAGCCCGGCAGACCCAGGGCGCCATTTTCCTGTTGCAAAAAATCTTGCATCTAGTGTAAGGTTCCCCTACTAGAATAAGTTACGACTTAACTAGCGGCACGTTGTTCACTGAAAAAGGAGCCCGGTTGACCTCGAAAATAGCGGGCTCAGCTAGTTTGAAAGTTAAAGGTTTCTCAAGGTCCTCATGTCGGCAACAGGCACTCGTCCAAAAACCGTGAAGCTTTACGGCGCGGGAGCGCAGACGTGACGCCGAGCGGCGGCGTTGCTTACACGGCGCGGGCGATAAACCAGGCTTTGGGAGGAGCTTGGTTTTACGTGGTCTGATGTCGATGATGTGCGCGGTGATCAGTAACCCCTTCTGGGCGGGGTTGCTTAAACAAATCACCGCGCACACCCCAGCTTCGGCCTTTCAAAACAACAACTTACACAATTCCAGCGAAATCAAATAGCAAAATTTTCTTCTCCGCGGCCCTCTGCGTATCTCAGCGATCTCTGCGCTGGAACTGCTATTTAACGCAGAGACCGCAGAGGACCGGCAGAGAGCCGATCTTAAGCTTCTACGAAGTCGACCTGAACCTTGTGGGGAATAATGCCCCGTTTATGTCCTTCGTCCAATAATCGCCGCACGGCCTCCCTACCACGCTCGGTGTAGTCCAGCGTCAGCTCGTTCACCCACATCGCCACGAACCGATCAGCGAGTTCGGGCTCCATGTCCCTGGCGAACTGCATCGCGTACTGGAGCGCGTCGTCCCGGTGCGTCAGGGAATAATTAATACTCTCCCGGAGCAGCTTCGAGACTTCTTTGATCCGGCCGTCGCCGAGGTCGCGCCGGATCGCATTTCCACCCATCGGCAACGGCAAACCGTGTTGTTCGTGCCACCACTCACCCAGGTCGAGTACCTTGTGCAGCCCCTTCGACTGGTAAAAAAGTTGACCTTCGTGAATCAGGAGGCCGGCGTCACAGGTGCCGTCCAGTACCGCGTCGATGATTTCGTCGAACGGAACAACTTCGTACTGGAAGTCGGAATTGAAAATTCTCAGCGCCAGAAACGCGCTGGTCAGTTTTCCCGGGATCGCAATCTTTAAGTTCGGGATGTCGGCGGACGTGGCCGGCTCACGCGAGACGACGATCGGACCGTAGTTATCACCGATCGAAGCGCCGTGCGGCAGCAGCGCGTATTTTTCGTGAATGTATGCGTAAGCGTGAAAGCTGATGGCGGTGACGTCGTAGGTGCCGCGCATCGCTTCCTCGTTCAGCGTCTGAATGTCTTTGAGCAGATGTTCGAAATGGAGATCGCCCGTGACGAGTTTGTGTGTCGCCAGTCCGTAGAACATGAATGCGTCGTCGGAATCTGGTGAATGTGCGAGTGTGATTTTATCTGGCATATTGCTGTAGTTAGACGAGGCTGACGCTGGGTCGTTCGATGCGGTTGTAAACAGTGTCACGTTCGACTGCTTCGAAACCTGCGTCTTCAATCAACCCCATGAGCTCGGTCTTCGTCATCCTTACTTCGTTGTTTGCTTCCACTGAATAGCTGGTGGTCAATTCACCGCCTTCGGTGATCGTGCCGTCGATGTCGTTCGCGCCGTAGTGCAGTGCGACCTGCGCGAGACGTTTGCCGAGCATCACCCAGTAAGCTTTGATGTGATCGAAGTTGTCGAGCATCAAACGCGAGACAGCCATCGTCTTCAGTGAATCGACTCCGGATGGACCAGGCAGATGGGCCAGTTGCGTATCAGGCGGATAAAACGCGAGGGGAATGAAGCACTGAAAACCGTGCGACTTATCCTGTTGCTCGCGGAGCCGCACCAGATGATCTACACGGTCTTCGATCGACTCGATGTGCCCGTACAGCATCGTGGCATTCGTTTTCAATCCCGCGGCGTGAATTTTTCCCTGGAGCTCCATCCAGCGCTCGGCGTTGCATTTGTGAGCGCAGATCATCGAGCGTGTCGGCTCGCGAAAGATCTCAGCGCCACCACCGGGACACGAATCGAGTCCTGCTTCGATAAGCTTCTGAATGACGTCTTCGTCTGACATCTTGTAGAAGTGTGCGAAGTGGTCAAACTCCACCATCGTGAATGCTTTCAGGTGTAACTGCGGATACTGCTGCTTCAACGTTGAAAGCAGATCCGTGAAGTAACTGAATGGAAGTTTTGTATTCAGGCCGCCAGTGATGTGCAGCTCGGTTGCGCCTTCCGCGACTGCCTGGGCCGCGACTTTCATACTGTCGTCGATGTTGTGTGTGTAAGCGCCTGGTTGTCGCGGCGTGCGATAGAAGCCGCAGAACTTGCAGTCGGCGTAACAGATGTTTGTCGGATTGAGGTGGCGATTGACGTTGAAGTAAGTCGTGCGGCCGTGTCGACGTCGCCGCACGGTGTCGGCGAGTTTGCCGAGTGCGGGAAGATCGTCGGTGGCGTAAAGCGCGACGCCGTGTTCGAAGGAGAGTCGTTCGCCGTTCGTGACTAATTTCTCAATCTGGTTCAGTTTCTCGTCGTGTGAAAAAGACATCTCATTTACTCATTATCTGTTAAGGAAAACAGCGCTTCCGAACGTCGCCAATAAGATCACGCTGACAAATGCATTGGTCGTAAAGAACGCAGCGTTCAGGCGACTGAGATCGCCTGCGCGCACCAGCCGGTGTTGATAGACCAGCAGTGCGCCCGTTGCGATCACGCCTGCGAATGCGACTGGTCCAAGACCCGTGATGACAAACAGCCAGACCAGCGCCAGGAAAGCTGCAGTATTTAGTGCGCGTGCGATCCAGAGTGCACGACTGATGCCAACGCACGCCGGGATTGATCTCAATCCCTCGCTGCGATCGAATTTGTAATCCTGGCAAGCATACAAAACGTCAAAGCCCGCGGTCCATAACAAGACCACGAGCGACAGCAGCAGCGGTACAGGACTTCCAATCTCACCACGCACCGCGATCCATGCGCCTGTCGGTGCAATCGATAGACAAGCGCCGAGTACGAGATGCGAGAATTGGGTCCAACGTTTGGTGAAAGAGTAGAGCAGCACGCAAACCAGCGCCACGGGTGCGAGAATCAACGTCAGACGATTCAACATCGCAGCCGCGAGCAGAAACAAAGCCGCTGACGCGATTGTGAACGCCCAAACAAATCCGACTGACAACAGGCCCGCCGGTATCGCTCGGGAGGCCGTGCGCGGGTTTCGCGCGTCGATGTTTCGATCGGCGATCCGGTTGAAGGCCATCGCCGCGGAGCGCGCGCCGACCATCGCCAACACAATCCACAGAATCTGCCACGCTGAAGGAAGTCCCCGAGCGGCGAGCACCGCACCCAGAAATGCAAACGGCAACGCAAACAGCGTGTGCTCGATCTTGATCATTTCGAGGGTAAGGCGGGTGTTTTTGATTACAGTCGACACGGCTATCAGATATTGAAGTCAGATATTGCCACAAAGAGCCGTAAAAAGCACAAAAGCTCATTGTGATAACGACGTAGAACTTCTGCCTGTTCTGCTTATGTGTCTTTTGTGCCTTTTTATGGCATGCTGAACGCCCATGGATCTGAACGAACTGGCGAAGCTTTTAGCGGCCTACAAGACCGGCGAACTCGAAACAAACGAAGCAGTTGACCGCATCAAGAACCTTCACTTCGAAGACATTGGTTTCGCGCGCGTCGACCACTCGCGCGCGTCGCGACAAGGCTTCCCGGAAGTCGTTTTTGGCGGCGGCAAGACGCGCGCCCAGATCGTCGGCATCGTCGATCGACTCGTTCAGCGTTCGCCCAACATCCTCGTCACACGCACCGATGAAGGAACATTCGGCGAGATTCGCAACATCATCACAGACGCCGAATGGCACGAAGCCGCTCGACTCATACGCATCCGACGCGACAAGACGAATCAAGGTGTCGGCTCGATCGCAGTGGTGACAGCCGGCACGAGCGACATTCCCGTCGCCGAAGAAGCTGCTCTGACCGCAGAAACGATGGGTAACTCCGTCGATCGCATCTGGGACGCCGGCGTTGCCGGAATTCATCGCGTACTCGCCGAGCGCAGCCTCTTGCAGCGCTCGCGCGTCGTCATCGTCGCAGCGGGAATGGAAGGCGCGTTGCCGTCGGTCGTCGGCGGTCTCGTCGGCGTGCCGGTGGTGGCCGTGCCAACCAGCATCGGGTATGGCGCATCTTTTGGAGGGGTCGCGGCGTTGCTCGGTATGTTGAATTCCTGCTCGTCGAACGTGACTGTGGTGAATATCGACAACGGCTTCGGCGCAGGATTTGTCGCGAGCCTCATCAATCGTCGCTGGACGGTGCCCGTTGAATAGACCAGCAGTTGATTATTCTCATCGTTTAATCTTCGTTCTGATTGCCGTCTCGCTGGTTTCGAGCGGCTGCATCTCTGCGCGTCGCACTCCCAATCTCGAGCACATCTTCGCCACCGCGCGCGCCCGAACCGGAAAGCGCCCGGTGATCGTGATCCCCGGAATTCTCGGAACAGAGCTAATGAATCCCAAGACTGGCGAAACAGTTTGGCCGTCAGCGTTTCGCACGTCACAGGAAGGACTGCCGATCAGTCCGGACCTCGCGGCCAATCGCGACGATCTCATACCGGGAAAGATCATCGAGACGGTGAAACTCGCGCGCTTGCTGCCTGAAGTTTACGTTTATCGCGACCTGTTGGTGGCGCTGCGTCGTTACGCCGGATATCGCGATGGCGACTGGAACAATCCTGCTGCTGACGGCTACGAGGATACTTTCTACGTTTTCCCTTACGATTGGCGACAGGACAACGTCAGCAACGCACGCGAGCTCATCCGACGCATCTCGCAACTGAAGACGAAGCTGCAACGTCCGGATCTCAAGTTCAATGTCGTGGCGCATTCGATGGGCGGCTTGATCGCGCGTTACGCCGCGATGTATGGCGACGCTGATTTACCGCCCGGTGATGGTCCAATTCAACCGACGTGGTTGGGCGCAGCGCACATCAGCAAGATCGTGATGATCGGTGTGCCGAACGAAGGCTCAGCCGATGCGTTCGCGACGCTCGTCGAAGGGTATTCGATCACTGAAGGATTGCGGCGTCGTGTTCCGCTGCTTAATAAATTGACGGCTGAAGATGTCGTGAGTGCCCCCGCGGTTTTTCAACTCATGCCGCACGCGCGCGCAGTACGGTTTCTCGATGAAAACCTGCAGCCGCTTACGGTGGATCTCTACGATCAGGAAGTTTGGAAACGCTATGGCTGGAGCGTGATCTATTCGTCTGCGGACTTTAGACGGCATCATGCAAGCGATCTCGATGCGTATCTCAGTGCGACGCTGCAACGCGCGCGTCGTTTTCATGAATCACTGGACGCGATGCGTCCCGAAAACACGCCAGTGATTCTGCTTGCGATTGGTGGTGATTGTGAACAGACGCTGAGCTCGCCCGTGATTCTTCGCGATCAAAAACGAAATCGCTGGGTGACGCTGACGAGACCGCGCGAGTATCGCACGTCTAGTGGCGTAAAGATCTCGAAACAGAAAGCGACCGATGCGATGTACGCGCCCGGCGACGGCCGCGTCACGCGCGAGTCATTGCTCGGCGAAAATATTTTCAAATCGCTCTCACGGTACGCTGTCTTCGGCTGCGATCTCCACGGCCAACTCCCACGCAACCAAATCCTTCAGGACAACGCCCTCACCGCTATTGTTGGGGAAGTAATACAGTAACCACAGATTACACGGATTTTAAGGATTGATGATCGCGTTCAGCTTCTCGGCGTAATCTGGGTCGATGTTGGTGAGGATGGTGTACTGCTCGAGCGCGGCGTCGCGGTTGCCCATCGCCATTAAGGTGCGGCCGAGGTTGTAGTAAGCCTTCCCGAAATCCGGCTTCAGACGAATCGACTGCCGAAACGATTCCATCGCATCGTTCAACTTATTCAACTCGAAATACGCCTCGCCCATGTTGTTTGGCGCATTCGCGTCGCCTGGCTTCAACGCCGCAAGCTGTCGAAAGACCTCAACCGCTTCGCTGTACTTCTTCGACTTCAAATAACGTGACCCGAGTCGCTCGTACGCAACCGTGTAATCCGATCGCAATCGAATCGCCTGTTTGTAAGCCTGGATCTCTTCGTCAGGCTTGCCCCAGTCGCGGTAAACAAGACCGAGCGCGTATTGCGCATCGGAAGCATTGTATGGATCGAGTTTGATCGACTGACGATAGCCGTTTTCCGCGTCCTTATATTGCTTCAGATAAAAACTCGCGAGACCGATGTTGAAGTACGACTCAGCCGACGGTCGCAACGTAACCGCCTTCTTCGAAGCCTCGAGCGCTTCAGCATGCCGGCCGAGTTTCTCATTACAGAAACCCGTCTGCGCCCATGCTTCAGCGTAGTTGCTGTCTGACTCGGTGGCCTTCTCAAAATACGGCAGCGCCTTCTCGCAATCGTCTTTCGACAGAAAACTCAAACCATCGCGGAAAAACTGGACCGCCTTCGCGCGCTTGTTCCGGCCAGTGCTAAGAACGAGATCTGCGAGCGACGACATCGTTGGAGTTTGCGCGAGTTGCAGTTGTGAAATGCGTTCGGAGGGAATGGCGAAATTGACACTCTGCCCGCCTGTGATCTGCAACGTCGCGATGCCAATCACCTGGCCCTGCATGTTGACGACCGGACTGCCGCTTGATCCTGAAGAGATCGGCGCGGTGATTTGAATGATACGGCCGAACGTCGGAATGTCGCGCACGGCCGAGACGATTCCATTCGTGACGCTGCCTTCGAGTCCGAGCGGGTTGCCGATCACGACGACGCTCTCGCCTTCCTGTGGCGAAGTTTTATCGAGTGACAACGGGCGGACTGGCGGCGCCGGCGCGTCGATCTTCAGGAGCGCGATGTCGCCTTCAGCATCGACTGCAAGCACGCCTTTGACGGGAAACACCGCTCCGCTCGATGAATGAACTTCCGCGCGGTACGCGCCCTCGAGGACGTGTCGATTCGTGATGATGCGATCGACCTCGACGAAGAAGCCGCTGCCGCGAGACAGTTTTTCACCCTTCGAGTCGAACGTCTCAATCGCAACCGCGGACGGCTTGATGCGACGAACGAGTTCGGGAAGAAGATCCTGCGATGCCTCGATGGGGTGGGGAATTAGCAGGAAAAGTAGAATCCAGACGAACTTCATGCCGGAGAAAAAGTTTTACACGTTCAGTCCTGTCGATCCTGTCTTAACTTAGCCACGACGTCGCCGATTCTAACATCTTCGCTCTTTTTTGCGCTCCGATCGAACAGCTCAACCATGCCGTCCGCGATTTTTTTTCCAATCGTGATGCGATAAGGGATGCCGATCAGATCCGCATCTTTGAATTTTACACCCGCTCGTTCATCGCGATCGTCAAGCAACACATCGAGACCAGCTTTTTGCAATTCTTCGTACAGCTTCTCGCCAGCGTTACGCACATCGTCCTGCTTCATGTTTGTGATCGTCACGACTACATCAAACGGGGCCAGCGACTTCGGCCAGATGATGCCGTCGTCGTCGTGATGCTGCTCGACTGCGGCAGTGATGATTCGCTCCACACCGATGCCGTAGCTGCCCATCACGATCGGCACCTCTTTGCCGTCCTGCGTCAGCACCGTCGCGCCCATCGAAGCGGAATACTTTGTACCGAGTTTGAAGATGTGACCGATCTCCATGCCTTTGAAAATTTCGAGCGTGCCGGTCTCGCAGCGTGGACAGCCCTCACCCGCTTCGACTGTGCGCAGCTCAAACCACTCGTCAACAGGAATATCGCGCGTGATATCGACGCCGCGCAGGTGATGATCGTCTTTGTTAGCGCCGGTGGTCATGTTCCGGCGATTCTGCAACGCGGAATCAGCCACGATTCGCAAGTCACGCGATCGATTCTTCGCGCCGACGCCACCGAGACTGCCGGCGCTTGCGCCCAGCAGCTCGCGAATCTCTTCCGGATGCGCAGGACGTACGGCCGTCGCACGAATACTGTCGCTGAGCTTAGTCTCGTGAAGCTGGTGATCGCCACGCAACAACACCAACACCGGACGCGACTCGCCATCGATAGTGGCAATAAAAACCAGCGACTTGATCTGGCGGTTGGCGTCAGCGCCACCGGGAAACGTAGTCAGATCTTCGATCGTGCGAACTCCCGGCGTCGGAAACTCTTCCGGCGCTGCTGGACTAGGCTCGTCGACGATAGCGGAAAGTCGCGATGTCGCTTTCTCGAGGTTGGCGGCGTAATCGCAGTTAGTACAACTAACAATCACATCCTCGCCCGCTGGGGACGGCGCCATAAACTCATTCGACTCCGATCCGCCCATCGAGCCTGACGACGCTTCAACGATCAGAAACTGTAGTCCGCAACGCGTGAAGATCTTCTTGTAAGCTTCACGCTGCTCGATAAACGACTTGTCGAGCCCGGCGCGATCGACGTCAAACGTGTACGCGTCTTTCATGATGAAGGTACGGATTCGCATCAATCCTGATTTGGGCCGTGCTTCATCGCGAAACTTGGTTTGGATCTGGTACCACACCTGCGGCAGTTGCTTGTACGAACGAAGCTCGCTGCGCGCGATCGTCGTGAAAACTTCTTCATGCGTCATGCCGAGGCACATGTCGGTGCCTTTGCGATCCTTGAGACGAAACATCTCATCGCCGATCGCATACCAACGCCCCGACTCCTGCCAGATCTCAGCCGGATGTAGCGCGGGCAGGAAAAACTCCTGGCCGCCAATCGCGTTCATCTCTGCACGCAGGATCTGCATGACTTTGATTGCGATTCGCTGGCCCAACGGCAGGAACGAATAAATTCCAGCCGACAATTGCCGGATCAGACCGGCTCGCAAGAGAAGCTTGTGCGAAATGACCTCGGCATCGGCCGGGTCTTCGCGAAGAGTGGGAATAAAGTATCGTGACCAGCGCATAGTCTTGGCATTCTCGCTTAGTGAACGCGAGTTAGGCAAATGAGCCTCATCCACAGATTACACAGATTCTATAATTCGTCTGTGTAATCTGTGGATAAAATGAGTTACCATCACGCTTCTTCTTAACATCACTTCACGAAGGTTCTTGAGATATGCGTATTGCACTCGCAAGCGATCATGCCGGTTACGCCGAGAAGGAACGTTTGAAGCCGCTGCTGACGGACCTCGGTGTTGAGTTTGACGATCTCGGCACTGTGTCGGAAGAGTCGGTTGACTATCCTGACTATGCGCGCAAGGTTGCGGAGCAGGTCGCGCAGGGACAAGTTGAGCAGGGATTGTTAGTTTGCGGCTCCGGAACGGGAATGGCGATCACGGCCAACAAAGTTCCGGGCGTGCGTGCTGCCGTCGCGTGGTCGGAAGAGATCGCGCGGCTCGCTCGTCAACACAACAACGCAAACGTACTCGCGATCGGCGCGCGCACCACGCCTGAGGGCGAGATTCCGAAGATTGTGCGCGCGTGGTTTGCAACCGCGTTTGAAGGCGGCCGTCATGCGTCACGCGTCGAGAAGATTTCTGAAGTGGAAAGACAAAGGTAAAAATGGATAGAAACTCATCACTTGCTGAAGTCGATCCGGTCATAGCGAATGCCATCGACAATGAAGTCGCGCGTCAGGCAAACGGGCTGGAGCTGATCGCGTCGGAAAATTTTGTCAGTGAGGCCGTGCTCGAAGCTGCTGGATCAGTGTTTACAAACAAGTACGCTGAAGGTTATCCAGGCAAGCGTTATTACGGTGGGTGTGAGTGGTCCGACGTCGTCGAGCAGACTGCAATCGATCGGGCGAAGGAGTTGTTTGGCGCCGATCACGCGAACGTGCAACCGCATAGCGGCGCGCAGGCGAACATGTCTGTGTATCTCGCGGCGATCCAGTATGGCGATCAGATTCTTGGAATGAATCTTTCGCATGGTGGTCATTTAACGCACGGCCATCCGTTGAATTTCTCGGGACTCAGTTACAAAGTCGCTGACTACGGCGTTGCGCGTGAGACCGAGCAGATCGATTACGACGATTTGCAGCGGATCGCTGAAGAGCACCGGCCGAAGCTGCTTGTTTGTGGCGCATCTGCGTACCCGCGTGTTATCGACTTTGAACGCATCGGACAGATCGCTCGCAGTGTCGGCGCGCGGATGTTTGCTGATATCGCACACATTGCTGGTCCAATCGCCGCCGGATTGCATCCTTCGCCGATCCCGCATGCTGATTATGTAACCACGACGACGCATAAAACCTTGCGTGGCCCACGTGGCGGTTTGATCCTCTGTCGTGAAGAGCATGCGAAAGAGATCGATCGCAGGGTGTTTCCAGGCGTACAGGGCGGACCGCTCGTCCACATCATCGCGGCGAAGGCGGTTGCGTTTGGTGAAGCACTGCGTGACGACTTCAAAGAGTATCAGCGCCAGGTTCTGACGAATGCCAAAACATTGGCGAGTGAGTTACAAGAGCAGGGACTGCGCCTCGTTTCCGGTGGCACTGATAATCACCTGATGCTCGTTGATGTCTGGATGGACGGCAAAGGCATCACCGGCAAAGACGCCGAAAAGGCACTCGAAGCAGCGACGATCACGGTCAACAAAAACACAATCCCCTTCGATCAAAACAAACCCTTCGTCGCGTCGGGGCTGCGCATTGGCACGCCGGCCGTAACCACGCGCGGCATGAAAGAAGCAGAGATGCGCGAGATTGGAAGACTCATAGCCGAAGTGATCCACGGACCCGAGTCGGAAGAAGTTAGAAATAAAGTGAAGCGTGGCGTAGCAGATCTAACGGCGAGATTTCCTCTGTATCCCAAACGAATGAAGGGCTCCGTCTCGCTGTGACCCGGCGCGGACTCGCCCTTCGGCTGATCATCGCGGTGCTGGTTTTAGGCGTCCTCGCCATCGTTGCTTTCCGTCTATTCTTAGTTCGATTCATCCGTGTTCCCACTGGCGCGATGATGAATACGATCCTGCCTGGCGATCAACTGGTTGTGTACAGACTGCTCGGCGGCATCACTCGCGGGGATGTCGTGGTTTTCAAGTATCGTGAAAATGAGGAGTCTTACGTAGCGCGCATTATTGGTCTTCCCGGTGAAACGATTCAGCTAAAAGGGAAGCTCATCTACATAAATGGAAGTGTGCTGGATGAGCAGCGTGTATTGGTTGAATCACGAGACAACATGCACGAGCCTTTGAAGGAACTTTCAACGGAGGGCAGCGGTCCGTATCGCGTCTACTACGTTGCGCACCCATCTGCAGAAGATGAGATGTCGGGAGACATTGCCACGGAGACTCCTTTCAAAATTCCAAATGAAAGTTATTTCCTGATGGGTGACAATCGTGACAACAGCTACGACAGCCGTTACCGCGGCCCCGCTCCCCGCAATCTTATCTGGGGCAAGTGTTCGATGATCTACGTTTCAGAAATACAGCCGGAACGGATATTTAAGAAAGTGCAGTAGGCTTTGGCGTCATAAAACGCGACGAACTAACGCCGAAGGCGTTCGCCAATTTCAGCCCAGGGGGTTGGAGCGCCAGCGACAACCCTGGGTTTAGTTACAAAATCGAATCAACCCTGAAAGAGTTCGGCAATTGGCGAACCCTTTCAGGGTTAGAACCCTTTGATGTGACGGTTCCCAGGGTTCTCGCACGCTCGAACCCTGGGCTGAAATTAGCCAACGCCTTCGGCGTATTCCTTAGAATTCGCCAACGCCTTCGGCGTATTCCTTAGAATTCGCCAACACCTTCGGCGTATCTCTTTCGAATTTGCCAGGCGTGTTATCCTCTGTTTCCCACTGATTCCGAACAGGGTTTTGCAAACACATGCTTGAAGTTTTTGGGCCGGATGGACTGATCGCGGCGGCGCATCCAGAGTATGAGTATCGACCGGGCCAGATGGAGATGGCGCGGGCGGTGATGCGCGCGTTTGAGGAGAAGAGACATCTCATCGTCGAGGCGGGCACTGGTACCGGGAAGACGCTCGCTTACCTCGTCCCTGCGGTGGCGGCGGCGCTTGGCGGGAATGGGCGCGTCATCGTCTCGACCGGCACCAAGAATCTGCAGGAACAGTTGATGGAGAAAGATATTCCATTTCTTCAGAACATCCTGCCCAAGCCGTTCGCTGCGACCTACATGAAGGGTCGCAACAATTATGTCTGTCTCAACCGCCTCGCGCGCGCGCAGTCGGCGCCCGTGCTCGAAGGACTCGACGAGGTCGACTACTTCGAAGAGGTTTCCCAATGGTCACGTGAGACTGAAATCGGTGACCGCGCTGAGCTGTCAAATCTGCCTGAGTCGCTTTCGTTCTGGCGTCACATCGACGCCCGCTCCGAATCGTGTCTCGGTCAGAAGTGTTCCGACTACGATGCCTGCTTCATCACGCGTATGCGCCAGCGTGCGCAGGATGCGGACATCATCGTCGTCAATCATCATCTTTTCTTCGCTGACTTGAGCTTGCGCAACGGCAACTACGGCTCAGTCTTACCTGACTACACGGCGGTTATTCTCGACGAAGCGCATCTAGTTGAAGAAGTAGCCTCGGAATATTTCGGCGCACAGGTGTCTAACTATCAGATTGACGATCTCGTCCGCGATCTCGGCATGCTCACGATCGAAGAGGCGGAAGTCGATCAGGAGCTGACGCACAGCGTCGCGCGCATGTCGCGTTTTGCCGACAACTTCTTCATGGGTTTTCGTGATGGACGTGGTGAAGACGGTCGCTATCCGATCATTCCGGGCACGTTTGCGCGACGGAAGTCGAGCGGAGAAATGGAACCGACGCCGCTCGGCGAGTTGTACATGGCACTCGAAGGCGCAATAGCGCGCGCCGAAACAACTCTCGATGCGATGAAAGAAAAAACTCCCGATGTCGAGAACCTGATTCGTCGCTTGCGTGAGATCCGTTTTGGGCTCGAGTTTATCGTCACGGGAACAGACAAGAAGTTTGTTTACTGGCTCGAGCGACGCAATCGCGGTGTGTTCCTGCGTGCTTCGCCTATCGACGTCGCGGGACTGTTGCAGGACAAGTTGTTTGAGGAAGTGCCGACTGTGGTGCTGACATCGGCGACGCTCTCAAGTGGCGGCAACTTCGCCTTCATTCGCGACCGGCTCGGCCTCGACACAGCCGACGATCTGATCGCGTCGTCGAGCTTCGACTACGAGAGCCAGGCGATACTTTACCTGCCGTCGAAGATGCCCGATCCGAGAGATCGCAACTGGGGCCTGGCCGCGGCGGACGAAGTCATACGCATACTGAACGCGACCGAGGGACGCGCGTTTGTTTTATCGACGAGTCTTGCAGGAATGCAGTCGCTGTTTGAAAACGTTTGGAACGAGATTGATTATCCGTGTCTGGTCCAGGGCAGCGCTTCGAAAGGTCAGCTACTGAAGAAGTTTCGCGAGACGCCGAATGCGGTGCTGTTTGCAACGTCGAGTTTCTGGCAAGGAGTTGACGTGCGTGGCGAGCAGTTGTCGTGCGTGATCATCGATAAGCTGCCGTTTGCAGTGCCGACTGATCCGATCGTCGCGGCGCGACAGAGATCTATTGAAGACAGCGGCGGGTCGAGTTTTTAC